>Ga0209344_10001163_pt1 | contig 36287 bp, 26 predicted proteins | sample Cruoilmetagenom6_FD_187293 | JGI IMG/M metagenome (GOLD analysis project Ga0209344, IMG submission 187293) | Oil polluted marine microbial communities from Coal Oil Point, Santa Barbara, California, USA - Santa Barbara Oil Seep Sample 6 (SPAdes)... | ecosystem: Environmental > Aquatic > Marine...
GGTGTTGCGGGGATATTGGTCCTTGGGCTGGTCGCTGCTCGAATGAAATCTCGGGCAGCGGGACGGTTTGCTGATGCTGATCGATTGTCTCACATGCTGGGTAAACGGCGGCGGCTAATCGGATGGGCGCGGGCACTGGTAATGGTCATTGGGCTTCTGCTAATCGTGGGTTCAACTATGCGGCCGAGGGCGAATCCGCACCAAGAAACTACCGAGGCGCTCGGGCGAGACATTGTATTTTTGGTTGATGTATCCAAATCAATGCTTGTTCGGGATGTGGCACCAAATCGTCTTGAACGGGCAAAATTATGGATTAACGACATGGTCTCTGAACTCAAGACGGATCGCGTAGGGCTTGTTGCCTTTGCAGGGTCTTCGTCTGTGCAGTCGCCTTTAACAACAGATCGGTTGTTCTTTGATTTGGCTCTAGAGGAACTCTCGCCGAAGGTTGTTGATGTTGGTGGGACCAACATTGGTGATGCGATCCGCAGGTGTATGGATATGGTTTTTTATGACCTTGAAGATTCTGATATCGCGAGTCATCGGGACATCATTCTGATCACCGACGGCGAGGATCAGGAGTCGCTCCCGATCGAAGCGGCACGTGCTGCGGGGGCTGCGGGGATCCGGATCATCGCTCTTGGTATCGGGTCTGAGGCAGGTGCCCGGGTTGTTGACGAGAATAACCGACCGGTGCGACAGAACGGTGCGGAAGTCCGGTCGCGGCTGGATTCTGGAACACTCTCTCAGATCGCAACAGCGACACCAGGCGGGGCGTATCTGGAGATTGGAACAGGTGATATTGATCTGGCTCAGGTGTACCAGGAACTCATCGCTCGCGGTGATCAGACAGTGCTTGGGACTGCGTCGGTTACCCGGTGGGACGAGCGGTACGCAGTGGCGCTGGCGCCTGGGCTTGTGCTGATTCTGATCGAGATGCTATTGAGCAGCTTGGGGATGCGGAAGGAGGCTGTGGAATGAGACTTATCTATGTACTGCTTATGTGCGTTGGTGTAGCGGGTGCTCAGGATTCACAGCCGAGTCTGAATCTTGAGACGGCAATCAATGTACAGGGTACTGATCCAGTGCATGCCATTGAGTTGTACAACGAGGTTGTTGAGCAGTCTGTGGTTGATAATGAGCGCAATATAGCAGCGTTTAATCGTGGGGTTCTGCTGATGGATGCAGAAGATTTGGGAGCGGCTGAGGAGGCGTTCCGGCTAGCGGGGCGGTATGCCACGACTGCGGAACAGCGGCGGGACGCGATGTTTAATCTTGGACATGCGCTCAATGGCGGAGTTGATTCGAGCGGACAGCTAATGATGGACCCGGAGAAGATCGGAGAGATGATCGAGGCACTGGGCGGAGTTGAGCGGGCGTTTCTTGATGCCTCGCGGGCTGACCGTGGGCATATTGAATCAAAGCGGAATGTAGAGCGGATCCGCCGGCAGATTCAAGAACTCCAAGACCTGAAAGACCAGATCGAAGAGCAGCAGGAATCTGAGGAGCAGCAAGAGGGCGAGGATGGCGAGAAGAGCGAAGGGGGAGAAGACGGCCAAGGCGGCGAGCAAGGGGGCATGGCCGACGAGTTGCAAGACCTTGCAGATCAGCAACGGGAGCAAGCTCAGGAAAGTGAATCCGCCGCTCAAAATCAACCACAAAGTGAGCAACAAGAGCGAAGTGATGAACAAAAAGAGTTGAGTGATGAAACCGAAGATGCAAAAGAACAGATGGAAGAGTCGGGGGCTGATCAAGAAACCATGGATGATCTAAAAAAAGCCATGGATGCCCAGCAAGAGGCGAAAGAAGCTCTCGATAAAGGTGACAATGAGACCGCGGCACAGAAGCAGCAAGAAGCGGCCGATGCCCTTGAGCGGGCCGCTGAACGGGTGCGGGAAGCACAGCAAGAGCAGGAGTCTGAGCAAGAAGGACAGCAGGGGCAGCCGCAGGATCAGCCTGGCGAGGGCGAGGAACCTGAAATCGATGAGGTTGCCCAGCAGCTTCTCGACAAGGAACGGCGTGAACGCGAGCGGCGGCAGGCGTATCGGGCAACGGGGCGGCCGGTCAAGGTCGAGGAGGATTGGTAATGATTACGAACAGCTATACACCTAGATTCTGGTACATCCTTGGACTGCTTGGGTTTCTCCTGTGTTCAGGTGCGAGTGCTCAGAGTGATGAGGTTACTCTTGAAGCCGAACTCTCCCGTGCGCGAGTGTATATTGGCGATGCGGTGACTTATCAGGTGATTGTCAGAGGTGCGAGCGACGGTGCCCCTCCTGAAGTAGAGTTCCCTGAAGGGGTTGTTGCTGAATACAGAGGGGCCAGTTCACAACAGTTTACAACCATGCGATCTGTCAATGGCCAGCAACGGACATTCACAGACTCATATTTCAAACATCAATATTTGTTGACCATTGTGAAAGATGGAAGTATTTCCATTCCATCTGCATCACTCAAGCAGGGTCCAAATAGTTTTACATCAAACCCAGTCACGATGACCGCTTTACTCCCTGGGTTTGCTGAGAACGACATTGTCGAACTCAAACTACCGGGCAGAGCTATATACGCCGGCGAATCAGCCGTCGTTGAGGTGACATGGTGGGTAGCAAGTTCTACGCAATCACTCAGCTTTGAAACATCACAGTTCCCTGATTCGATCCATGTCACGCCCTCGAGCCCGAGGGGAATGTCGGGGCAAGAGCACCCGCTCAAGCTCTTCGGGCAACAGTTCACAGCGTACTCTGACCGGGGCATCTACCAAGGGCAGCCGATGACACGACTGCGGTTTGATCTGGTGCTGACTCCAACCCTATCGGGGCGATTCGACTTTGGACCGGTGCGTGTTGTCTTCACTCGGCAAGATGACTTTGCACGGGCATCAAGAATGTACGCGGAATCTGATTCCGAATCAATCCATGTCATCAAGGTCCCCACCGATGGGAAGCCCGATGGGTACCGAGGACTGATTGGTTCCTACCAAGCGCAGACAGACGCATCCAATAGCCAGGTTAATGTTGGAGATCCAATCGAGTTCCGACTATTGGTCTCCGGGCCCGAACCCATGATCGGGCTTGAGCAGACGCTCGGAGTGCAATCGCTGGAAACCGACGGGTTCAGAGTCTCACCCGATGGATGGCGTGAAGTCGAACGACGCCGGAGCGGAGAACGGCTGTTTACTACCACAATCCGCGCTACGAATGACTCAATCACCAAAATACCAGCGATCAGGCTCCCCGCGTTCAATCCTGAAACCGGCGCGTTTGAAGTCTTCGAATCCGAACCGATCCCTCTTGATGTGCGGTCGGTTCGGACAGTGACACTATCTGATGCGGTGACATCCGGCTTTGAAACGAACTTTGAAGGCGATAGTGAACGGGCCGAACTCGCCAAGAACCCCTCGCAACTCTGGGCACATCCGGACGCCAGCGGCATCCGCGCTTCGACAAGAAGTTTCTCCCTCTGGAATGTGCTTAAGGAGCCCGGCTGGATTATTGGTATCGCGTGTATTTGCGGGGTTCCGTTGCTGAGCTGGACCGTCCGAGGCATCTCTCACAAGAATAATCCACGCGCAGCAGCGATCGAACGTGCCTGGAAGCAAGCCAAGCGACTCCACAGGCGTGGCGATGATGTCGGGGCGATTCGAGTCTACGGCGGGGCCATTCTTGAAATCGAACCGGAATCATTGACCGGTGCAGATCTCAAACATCTTGATGTGTCTGATGATGTCGTCACGCGATCTGCTTCGGTACTTGCCGAATCTGAGAACATGCAGTTTGGATCCATACCGGGCGGGCAATCAGACGAATCATTGCTACGTGCAATGAGACGAGATATCCGGCTCCATGGGTCACACCAAAGCAAGAGGAGGGCACAGCGATGAGTACTCGATTCCGTTTGATCTATATCTTATTGGGTTTGACACTCGCTTTGATGCCCTGCCAGGGCCAGATCACAGTGAACCAATCAGTATCACTTGAGGAAGCAATCGAACAACTCGATGAGGCTATCGAGTATTCAGGGGCCATTGGGGGAGGTTCAGATGTGACTCAGGCCGCGGCCGTTCTTTCGTTTGTTCTCGACAGAGATGGGATTGACTCAGCCGCTGGACACCTGACGCTAGGGAATGCGTATTTCATTAGCAACGATATTGGCCGGGCGATTCTCCACTACAACAGAGGGCTATTGATTGATCCGAACCATCCGGATCTAAAGCAGAACCTAGCCCACGCCCGTTCGTTTGTTGAGCCCACGGTTCCAAACAAGGGGGAGCGGCTTGGGATCCAGTCAATACTACTCTCATGGCAACGGGTGATTGATCCCTGGGCACTCTGGGTCATGGTGGTTTCGATGCTAGGAATATCATCGGCGCTATGGACCGCGAGGGCGGCGGGGTTTGGTACCCGTGTACCGCGAAAGATTCTGGTTGGTCTAGTAGTATTCGCATTATTTGGCTTCGGACTGCTTGGCATGAACCAATGGACAACAGATCATGATCAGAGGCTTGTAGTCGTATTACCAGGCACGGGGATGTACTCAGGACCCGGAACGAGGGTGTATCAAGAGGTGTATGACGGTGCCCTTGGAATCGGAACTGAAGGGGTCGTACTTGATAAACGCGAAGACTGGGTGCAGGTCCGGCTCAATAATGCCCAAGAGGGGTGGATACTCGATCACTCGGTTGAGATGATTCGCCAGTAAGTTTTTGAGCATCACGCTCCATCAATGAGTCTGAAACAAAGCCATTGCTCATTCGTGACGGAGTGCCACGATTGGGTCTAGGTTTGCCGCTCGCATTGCGGGGTACATCCCGAAGATTACTCCCACTCCGATACTGATGAATACCGAGAGCAGGACGCTCCAGAGTGTCACAACTGTTGGCATATCGGCGAACATCGTGATGAGCCATGGGATTAGCAGTCCGATCCCGATCCCGATGAAACCGCCCGTAACCGAGAGGACAACAGTTTCGATCAGGAACTGGCCGATGATCTGCTTCCTGCGTGCGCCGATTGCTCTGCGGACCCCGATCTCTCTGGTCCGTTCGGTGACCGACGCGAGCATAATATTCATGATGCCGATACCACCGATCAACAGGGAAATTCCCGCGATCGAGCCGAGGACTATATTGAATGTCCGTTGGGTTGCCTCGGCCTGCCGTAACAGCGCCAGGGGAACACTCGTCCGGTAGTCCCCCTTTGGATGGAACATCGAGAGCATACGTTCAATCCCCGCAGCGGTTGATTCTACATTCTCGATCGAATCCACCTGAACAATCAGCTGGTGAAGTTCGACCAACTCGCGTGATCGTGACCCCGATGACCGTGTAACGGCCATGTCTCCAAACCGCTCAATCGCCACATTGAGCGGAATGTACGCGTCGATCTCTTGATCGGGTGTTTGCATCGTGCCAGATTGGGTGCTCTCTGATTTAATCACACCGATGACTGTAAAATAGCCCTGGTTAATGAGTACCTGTGATCCGATTGTGGTTTTACCTACAAGCAGCTTTCTTGCCCCGTGCTCCGTGAGCACAACAACGCTGGCATTATTCTCAATATCGAGTTCAGTCATTACCCGGCCCGTGAGGAGCTCTCGCGACACGAGCTCGAACCAGTTGGGCGTGGTCCCCACGAGGCGGAGTTCGAGTGTCCGCCCTCCGACGCGCCCTTGGCCTCTGATCAGCTTGGCTGGAACGGTTCGTTCTATGGTGCTAAAGCTCTGCTCTATTCTTGTCAGGTCATCGTAGAGCAAGCCGTAGATATTCATCCGGACCTGCATCGATCCCGAAGACGCCTGCCCGATTGGTTTTTGGGAGTTGATGATGATGTTCTGACTGCCGAGACGGCGGATCTGATCGAGCGCTTGTTTGCTTGCCCCTTCGCCCACAGCAAGCATTGCGATCACCGCTCCCACCCCAAAGACCATGCCGAGCATGGTTAGGATTGACCGCATCTTGTGCAGGAGCAGGGTCTTGATCCCAAGGCGAACATTCCTGATGAATCTCGAGGTCATCATACCGACACCCCCGTTGTTGCAAGCCGCGGGTTCTGTGTGATTGATTCGATCTTTCCATCACGCATCACAAGTTGGAACTGTGCGTAATCCGCGATCTCGGGTTCATGAGTCACCATCATGACGGTTTTGCCCTGCTCGTGCAGCTCGGTAAGCAGTTCCATAATCGATTCACCAGTGGCTGTATCTAGGTTCCCGGTTGGTTCATCAGCTAGGAGGACAGAGGGATTATTGGAGAGTGCCCTCGCGATGGCTACGCGTTGCTGCTGGCCGCCAGAGAGCTCCGTTGGGCGGTGTCCGAGTCGATCCGATAGCCCAACACGCTCAGCAATCGCCTGAGCACTCTGGGCGGCGATTGCGGCATCGACACCCTGATAAAATAACGGAAGCTCGATGTTTTCTTGAACAGTCAGCTGCGGAATCAGATTAAAGCTCTGGAACACAAACCCAAGATGCTTGAGACGAAGGTCTGAGAGTTCATCATCACTAGTCGAAGCGGTGTCCTGCCCTTCAAGTGCGTACCTGCCTTGGGTTGGCCGATCGAGACATCCAAGCAGATTCAGCATCGTGCTCTTACCAGAGCCGCTTGCACCGGAGATTGCCCAGAAGCTACCACGCTCAATAGTGAGTGAGACACCCGCCAAGGCGTGCACATCCTGGCTCCCCATGCGATAGGTCTTCCAGACCTCGTGGAGTTCTATAACATGATTCGAATCGGGATTCTGTGCGGATGCTTCGCTCATGATCGGTTTACCTAGGGGCGCTTCCCAGATGGCATACCCGCACCGGGCGATCTCGAGGATTGTGTTTTTTGGGTTGAAGATGGCACACTCGGACCCTTTGCTGTTCGAGAGTTTGACCTCGAACCGCTGGTCATGTCTCCACCAAGCGGTGGAGTCAGCAGGACCCGATCGCCATCACTGAGCCCGCTGAGAATATGAACCATGGCGCTGTTATCGAGGCCGGTTTCAACCGGGCGAGGCACGGCTTGATTGTTTTCGATGACGTAAACAACGGTTTGCCCTCCTCTGCCCACAACCGCCTGCAATGGTACTGAATAGGCGTCCTCATACTCATCAACTAGGATCGTTGCTTTGCAACTCATGCCAGTACGGATTTTGGGGAACACGCCATCGATCATGATCTGCGTGTTGTACACCTTGAGATCCGGGTTCATAAAGACGGATGTTGCGTCTGGGAGTGGAGCAATTTTGGTAACCTTGCCGGTATAGCTTGAATCGGGCAGGGCGTCGATATTAATCTGCACTTCTTGACCGAGCTTCACCTTCCCGAGTGCTGATTCGTGAACCCTGATCACAACCATCATGGAGTCTGCTGTGGGCAAGTGGATGAGTTCCTGGCGCTCTCGGACTTCTTGGCCCTCATCGAGGGGCTGGGTATCGCCGCGCCAGCTGAACTCTGAGCTTGTCGCGTACACAACCATCCCATCGGCGGGCGCGTACATTTTGGTCTTTGAGATTTGGTCTTCCATCTTGGTAAGCTTGCCCTTCTGACGGTTAAGCTCCGCTTCGCGTGCACGCTTCCGGGCCTGAGCCTGGGCTAGATCGCTCGATGATTCGCGGTTGACTCGTTCGAGGGCAAGGCTTTTCTGAGCGATATCCGCATCGAGCTCGGTGAGTTTCCGCGTATGCGTAAACTCATTGAGCAAGCTCAGCTTCTCGTTTGCTAGCGCGACCTGCAGTTCCGCCCGCTTGAGAGCGAGCTCATCGGCACGATACTCGGATTCCGACAGATATTTCTCGTTGTAGAGCTTCTTGGACCAATCAAACTCGTCGGTCGCTCTATTGAAGTCTTCTTGCGACAGTTTGAGATCGGTCTCTGTTTCCATGAGCGTTTTGGGCCATTCGCCTTCGAGATACTTGATCTTGTCTTCTTGAGCAAACTGGTCTTCGAGTGAAGCCTTGGCGATGTTGCTTTGGGATTGGATTTTAACAACCTCAAGGTTTTCAACCGCAGAAACAAAGTCGGCTTCTGTGTTCTCAACCTTGATCTGCTGGTCGACCAGCCGGTCTTGGAGGCCGCTCGAATCAAGCTCGATCAATAGATCGCCCTTCTTGACCTGTACCCCCTCGTCAATGACATAGATAATCGATGTCCGGCCCTCTACTTCACTCTTGACGACGAACTGATCACGAGATTTGATGGTCCCAGTCTCAGTGAGATTTATTTCTAACAAGCCTCGCTCAACGGTAAATGAGGAGCCAGCATCAATCCCGGCGGATCCACGATCACCTTTGAGCGTCATCGAAGCAACCGCGGCGAGAGCCGCGACCAGTATGACACTCAGGATTATTAGATTCTTAGTGGTTCGGTTCATTTTCAGGCCTCAGTTCTTGATCGCGTCTGTATTTGGTTGATTGCCAGAGCCGGGTCGCATGCTATCGAGGACGACGGTGATGTCTTCGATGTCGTAATCCGCCGGAGTAAACTCCGTCCATAAACCGTCGCTGCTGACCTCGAGCACGCCGAGGTCTCTCTGGAGTTCAAGCTCGCCAATCCGGTAGTTCACCACGGCATCGGTCAGGGCATCCTGAGCGGAGTTGAGAGCATTCTGGGCTTCGAGCAAATCCCGGATCTCTGCACGCCCGGCCTGCAGGAAGAGGTCTGTGGAGTCAACCCGTCGCTGAGCAACACGGACAGATTCTGCCTGAATCTTGATCGTCTCTCTGGATTCAAGCAGTGTTCGGAGCACACTACGGACATCGAACTTGACCGAGTCCTCGGCCTCCTGGAACCGCCGGACCATCTGCTCATATCCGATTAACGCATTGCGGTAGCTATTTCGTTCGGATGTCCGCTCAAATGGAAGATCTATCCCAAGTAAGAGTGAATAAAATCCCTGATCGGTGCGGACCTGAGCATCATCAAGCCCGGCGGAACCAAGCGATCGGCTCTCCCCAAGCGATGCCGAGCCAAGGAGCGTGACATCCGCTCTTAGGTTATCGGCCGCCACGGCTACACCCCTCTGGGCATCGACAATCTCCCCCACCGCTACTCTTAAATCAAGTCGGTTCATCAGCGCAATCAGAACCGCATCGGTTTCTCTCAGTTCCATCGGACCGGCATCTTCAATGGATGGTGGCACAAGATTCACCGGCGCGTCTGCTGGGGGAACTACTTCATCAGCCCTAGATTCGCGAGGCTCTAGATACCTCGCATACCGATCTGAGTTGAGCAGCACATCAAACTCGCCCGGATCAAGCTGGATTTTGGCATCTGTTGGTAGCCCGAGTGCCATTTTGAAACGGTCTAGGGTTTGCTCAGATGCTTGAACCGCGCTGATCCAGGAGTTTCTCGCTCGGAGTTCATCCTGAACGGACTGGTCCACCTGAATCTCGGGGAGTCGCCCTGCATCGGCCAGGCGGCGGGCCCGGCGGGTTGAGGCGACCACGCGTTTGTAGTTCTCGATGGAGTTCTCGACGCGATCAAGTTGTTGCAGGACGGAGAGGTAGTCGCTGGCGATACCAACCGAAAAAGTCCGCTTAAATCGTTCAAAGTTGTAGATTGAATAGACCACATCACGCTGCGCTTGGGTAAGCGGTTCGGTCACAATAAAGCGACTTGAGCCTCTCAAAAGAGGTATCGACAAGCTTGTTTCAAGACGGATCCCGGTTGATCCTTCTCTGGACCCGCTGAGCAACTTTGCCAGATCAACAGCCAGAAGCCCCATGAACTCTGACCCGTTTTTGAACTGCCTTGATACACTCAGCGAATCCTGATTGAGGATGCCGTTGGTTTCTCCGGTCGCGCTGAGATTTGAGCTCAGGATCGAGTCGGCAACGCCACGCCACGTATTGCGGAAGTCATTGCGTTCAAGGTCTAAGCGGAGCGCGGTCTGAAATACGGTCTCTTTCTGAGACTGATACGCCCTGCTGTTGGATGCCGCGATCTGGAGTGCTTCTATTAAGGTGAACTTGGGAACTTCTGAGACACTGGTGTTCTCAACCAGAGGGCGTTCATCGAAATATTTGTCGTCTGGCCATTGTTTAATCAACTGGTCATCGCTCGAGCTTGCACTCGCAGGAACACGCATCGGGAGATTTTGGTCGAGCATCAGCCTGCGGCGAAGTGAATCTCGCGCCGGCTCGATTGTAAATCCATCCTCGGAACGCCCCATCGCAGATTGCCAGGTTTCATCAAGAATCGAGCTTGATACATCATCGGCCTCCTGTCGATACGACTGCGGCGAGCGACATCCTACAGATGTCAGCATCACGCAAATGCTCATTAATCCAAGAGATATTGATCTAGATCTGCTCGACGCCATAGCAATAATCCAACTCCGCACCAGGTCCACAACTCACGAACATGATCCTACAACGATCTCTCGGCCGGGTTGCAATCAGACAACGAAAATCTAGTAGGAAATCGACCCTAGCGACCAAATTTTCAGCACCTAGTGAGCTGAAGTTCTGCACATACTGAGAGTCGTATATGTAGGTAGCCCGAGCCTCCAAAGCTCTCAAATTCTAAAGTGGACATTTCTAATACCCTTACACCCAATGCTTGCAACTCTTTCGAATCGGTTCTCAACGTGTGTTCACCGAGCCCGGTCAGTCTTGCCAGGAATTAATCCTCCAGTTTTTTTAATCTGAAGACCCTTATGTTTGCGATCGCTAGCCTTTGATACCTGTTATCATCCACGCGTGAGACTGTACCATTCACATATCTGCCAACCGCAGACCCGTTCTGGGTTTACCCTGATCGAGTTGATGGTTGTGATGGGAGTCATCGCGACGCTCATCGGTATCATGGCTCCGATGCTTGCTAGCTCGATCGAACGGGCGCGGGAGTTTAAGTGCTCGATGGCACAACGTACCGTCGCATTTGACTTCCAACTCTTTGCCGACGACATGCTCCACGGCGATCGTGGTGATGACGAGGGAAGCCGCCTATTCCAGATTGAAACCTTTCAGGAAAGTCAGTATGGCGTTGACGAGTTCTGGAGATGGGGGGACGATTCTTCGGCCCATGAAACGCCGGACTCTGACGGTGGTGATCCGATGCGGTGCCCGAGCGTGCGCGAGCCATTGGTACTCCGGAATAATTTTTCATGTAGCAGCGGAGCTGTAAGCCCGCCACAGAGTGTGTCATTCGGATTCAATGCCCGGCTCAATCGCGCGGAAGTGATCGATTCGCATGGGAGACCACGCGCGGAGCTTGTGAAGCTTGGATCTTCAATTCTTCAGCATTCCGATGTCCCGCTTATGCTTGATGTCGATGGCCAACGAGCCTTTGAGCTCGGGGTCTCGCCGATTTATACTGGACCATCTCTCGATTCGCAAGGCCCATATGCCGGCGACCGGGTCTGGTTCCCAGGAAAGCGGCATAACGGACGGACCAATGTCGCCTTTATGGATGGGCATGTCGCGTCGTCCTCTGCACCAGCAAAAGAAACGGGATGGCGCTGGGATTACCAGCCTGTAAACTAAAGCTATGCAGCTCAGAACAAAGCTTTCTATTGTTCTTGCACTACTTGTTTCAACTCTTGTCGCAAATGTTGGCCTCAGCGTCTGGAGCATCCGCTTTCTTGAGCAGGAACTCTCGCTGCCACTGCGATCGATGGAACTGGTCATGCACCGGCTCTTTGAGATCAAAAGATCAGGCGAGAACGAGATAGATCTGATTTCACAAGTAGTTGACGAAAGCGGATCAAACCCAATATCTGTACATCAAACGGGCCTGGATCTCACAGCTATTGAGGGCCGGATCAATTTGATGATTAATGAACTTGATTCATTGCCGAGTGTGATGCTGCGGTCCGGGATCTCAAGCATCCAGAATATGCGGTCGAGATCCCAGCTCATTGAAGCCACCAATGAGCAGTGGTCCAACTCACTGGACGAATCCGATGCGCGGTTGTTAATCCAGCTGATTGATGAAAGGCACGAACTGATCGAACGGATCGAGGGCCAAATTCTTGACGACGCCCAGCTTGCTGCGGACTTTGGCCAGGGGCTCAAGACACGGATGTATTCGATAATCCTGGTGACACTTGTTGGAGCGCTGGCGATTGGGCTGCTTATGGTTTTGTTCATCCGACGCTGGGTATTTTCACCAATTGAACGGCTCAGGGCTGGTGCTCAACGGATGTCGCGGGGCAACTTTGACCAGCCGATTGCTGTTCACACAAACGACGAACTCGGCCAGCTCAGTGAAGAGTTCAATCGGATGGGCATTTTGATCCGTGAGATGCAGGACCGAAAGATTGAGCAAGAACGACTCGCGGCAATGGGCGAGATGGCCCAGAGAACGGTTCACAATCTTCGGACGCCCCTAGCGGGCATACGAGCATTGTCAGAAACGACTCTAGACGAACTCGAACCAACCTCTGATCTGCGAGACTTGCAATCACGGATTATTTCAACTGTTGATCGGTTCGAGAACTGGCTCAAGGAAATGCTCCGGACTTCAACCCCGCTTGAACTGCACCTGGGAGAATATTGTCCGCAAAGCCTTGTTGATTCCATTGTCGGTGCGCATCGCAGCGCGGGCGAAGCCAACGGATTGATATTTAACTACACAACCGACGATCCACCTGAAAAAGCAACTGGTGATGCTCACCATCTCGAACACGCAATCACCGCAATATTGAGCAACGCGGTTGAGTTTGCCCCCCCTTCAACAACCATTCAGATCAGAATCACCCAAATTGCCGATAACCAGAAGCCCTATTGGACCCTTCGGATCGCCAATGCTGGGGCGATGATCCCACAAGACTTGCATCGAACGATCTTTCGTCCATACTTCACTACACGCCAATCCGGAACTGGCATCGGGCTTGCAATGTGTCAACGGGTGATTGATCAGCATCATGGGCTGATTGAAGTTGAATCGCCTTTAAATGACGCTCAGCAGGCTGGATGTGCCTTTACACTTAGAATACCGGTAGATCCAACCGACAAGGCTTGAGAGCAACCCGGCCAGTACTGGCCATTAAGGGGACGAAGTGGCCAATATTCTGCTCATAGAAGACGACGAGAACCTACGGCTGACAGTTGGCCGGGCCCTCAACAAGCACAGCCACGAGGTTTGCGCGGTCGGTTCAATCAACTCGGCACGAGAGGCCTTCAAAGCTGAGCACTTCGATTTGATTCTGTCTGATGTCAATCTTGGATCTGAATCAGGAATTGATTACATTCAGGAAGTTCGAGAATCTGGGTACGCGGGCGGGATCATCATGATGACCGCCTTTGCGACTGTTGATGATGCCGTGCGGGCAATGAAGCTCGGGGCCGATGACTACCTTGCTAAACCTGTTCGACTACAAGAGCTGCTGCTCATCACCGATCGAGTCATCAAACAGCAATCTGATACCCGCCGGCTTCGTCTCTATCAAAGGCTCGAGAAGACTTCACGGAAGTCCCGCCAACCCCTCGGCAAATCACGGGCATGGGTAGATGCCGTTGCAATGGCAGAGCGGCTTGCACAGATACCCGTGTTGAACCGGTCTCATGACCTCAATGAATCCAGTGGTGGTGCACTGACAACAATCTTGATCACAGGAGAAACAGGATCCGGCAAGGGTGTTGTTGCTCGCCATATCCATGACTCGAGCCCCGAGCACAATCTCCCGTTCGTCCATGTCAACTGCACCGCACTCCCAGCATCTCTGATTGAATCCGAGCTGTTCGGGCACGAGAAGGGGGCGTTTACTGATGCCAAGACAACACGCGAGGGGCTCTTTGAAATGGCCGACGGTGGCACCATCTTCCTCGATGAAATCGGTGATCTTGACCTATCATTGCAATCTAAGCTTCTCTCTGTCATCGAGCACGGCTTGATCCGTAAAGTAGGCGCGACCAAGGAACGCCCGGTCCGCATGCGTGTGCTGGCAGCTACAAACAAAGATCTTGAATCAATGGTCGAGGACGGCCTCTTCCGCGAAGACCTTCTATTCCGAATCAACGCGTTTGCCATTCCACTCCCCGCTCTTAGGGACCGAGGCGAAGATGCCGTTCTGATAGCCCAGTCAATGTTGGACCAACTCCGAATCGAATATGGAATGGACCCTGCATCGCTGAGCAACGAAGCTAAGGCCATGGTCTGCGGGCACCGGTGGCCGGGCAATGTCCGCGAACTCTTCAACACCGTTCAGCGTGCAGCGATGCTCGCCTCCAGTAACATCATCTCGGGTGCTGATTTGGGAATCCAATCCTCCATCTCACAAGAAACCCAACGCGACCCCGACCATCATGATGGGAGCCTGCGATTCAACTTCCATACGCATGACCATACCGCTGCGGCAGTAGAGCGGGAACTCATGATCCAGGCGCTGGTGCATTCCAATGGGAATGTATCGAAAGCCGCCAAGCTGATCGGCATGCAGCGGTCGAGTTTCCGATATCGCGTTGAACGGTATGGGATTGTCACATCTGATCCAAGAGTTGGTCAATCATGAGATATTTCCATTCTTTGATCCTGATATCCTGCTTCTCTGCTCAAACCGCGTTTGCTCAGGGTATCTGGACGGATGCACAAGGAGATGCCGTTATTCGTCGTACAGACATCGGCAATGACGCCCCACTCCCCGCTGGGTTTGATCCGCTCGATCTCTTATCAGTATCAATCAATGGATGGATGCCGGTTTCGCCTAGCACCGATCTATATATAGGAACCATTGTACAAGGCGATGCTGACTTTGTCCGAATTCAGATCGTTGTCGATGGATTGGTTTCTCCGCCGGGTCCAATCGGGCTGAACGGGCTTCCTTACAACCCATACCAGTTCGGCGGCCGTCCAATTACCGGGTTCATTGAACTGGACATCGATGATCAAAAGGACTCGGGTGGAGAACTCATGCCCATAGCCCGCAGCAGGTATCTTGCCAATGTCGGCCGGTTTGGATTGCACCCTGATGGCTCAATCGCTGAACGCATGGTTCAGAGTGGCGAAGACTTTGACGGCGATTTTTTCACAGGACCAACCTTTGAACAAACGGGATCTGAGTTCACACTTGTCATGTGCGGATGTTTCGCTCCAACAATTATTTCGCAAGATGGCAACATGGATTCACTCTTTGATTGGGGCGAAACCTGGGTAGTACAAGGACGGTTCTTTGAGCGATTTGAATCCTTCCGTCCAGAGAGTTTTTTGTTCGGCGGGTCCGACTTTGGCCTCTTTGACCCGACAACGACGCTCCAGTTCGTGCACGACCCTATCTCAGATCAAACAGTGATCACACTTGTCTATCAAATCACCAATGCGGGAGCTGCGTTAGCTGCCAATGAACCAGAGCAACCGATCGATTTAGAGATATCATTAAACCATACTTCAATTGAAGAAGCACTCGACGATTTAATCATTGGCGCCAGCTTTACATCCGGGGACCTTGGTGCCCTCACCGAAGATTGGCAAGGAAATGATCTAACCGATTATCGAGAACCATCTAATTGGACTGTAACCGCGTTGATCGGCACCGCCCCAACTACACCACAACCTTCATCATTCTATATATGGACGGATACTGGTTTCGATGAGTCATACGCGGATTTCGATTTCGACAATCTGCTTACAAACGACGACATCCATGTTATTCAAGACTTTATTGATGACAATGACGGCACTTCAATAGATGAGGACTCAGCCATAAACGATCAGATTGGTATCCGATTATTTGCATCCGAGTTCCATTTCTACGATCTTAACTACGACGGCATAGTTTCAGCCGCTGACTTTCCTGCTCTTTTATGCCCCGTCGATTTTACCGGAGATGGACTGCTTGATTTCTTTGATATTTCTGCATTTCTAAACGCATTCTCATCCCATGACTCTCAAGCTGATCTTACGAACGACAACAACTGGGACTTCTTTGACATCTCTGTATTCCTCACCATGTTCGCACAGGGCTGCCCCTAATCTCAACCCCTAGATCCTGATTTATTACAGCGGACGCCTAACCACTGTAAATGCCGGGAACAATCGGGCTGGTCATTCAGTCCCCAAAACCTTCGATAAACATAGCCCTGCGGCCAATACTGCCTCCGAGATTGATGGTGCTGGCCACAATAAGGTGCGAATGCTCAACCAACTGATACCAACAAGGAATTAGTTTTGGCATGCAAATTGCATACTCAATCATCGCAGTCGCTCAGGAACTACTTGCTCGATAGCAGGAATCGATTGCCATATTCTGACATCCCCATAGATCAACACTGGAGATTGAGATGCAAATACAGTTGACCGCTAAGTTCTTCTCAAATCTGACTGCACTGGCTCTAGTTGTCAACATCGCCCATGCTCAATCCTGGGGCGACTGGCAAGCAGGCGCACCACTACCTACCAATGGAATCGCCAAAACCCACAGCATAGGGCTTGAACTCAACGGAACTATTTTTGTGCTCGGCGGTCCACCCTGGATGAACCAACCGACGGAAGACCCGACGGTTTATTCCATCCCCGCATCGGGAGGCGTGTGGACTGAAGAAATAGGATTTGACGGCTACGGTGGCGTCTTGGGGCAAGGCGGTGGGATTGATAATCTCGGTAGAATCATCATCTTTGGCGGTGATGATATCAATGATCCTGGTGGGTATGACAAGCTGCCGTTTGAATGGAATCAGATCGAAGGCCCATGGCATGATCATGCGGCTAGGGGAGTTTCGGCACCCGCCACAAACTTCGCTTTTTGCACCGATCAAAGCAACTTAATCTATTCATTCGGTGGTGGCCCAGGGGAAAGTGCGTCACCCGCCAATCCAAACTCTACCTACTGCGAACGCTTTATCGGCTCCGCCGATGTGTGGGAAACCATTACACCAATGCCGATTGCTGTATCAAATGCTGCGGCAACGCACGACGGGCTCGGGCACATCTTGATCTTCGGTGGAATCGCACCTGACGGCTCAACCCGAACGAATGAAGTCCTTCAGTACACCATTGCAACGAACAGTTGGTCGAGTGCCGCGAATCTTGATATGCCGATCGCACTCTCTGACCATCAAGCTACACTCGGGGCTGATGGCCGGGTGTATATTCTCGGAGGATCGTCCGGTCCAATAGGTAGTGCAACCGTAGAACAAAGTGTATATGCATACGACCCATCTCTGAATCAATGGGCCGTAGCTCCAAATATGATCGAACCGAGACGACTGTTCGCTTCGTTTCTTGGCTCGGATGATCAAATCTATGCCATCGGTGGAGAGAATCTATTTGGATCGGCAGCAGGCACTGAATCGATTTACACCACCCCTTGCCCGATCTTTGTTCAGCAACCAATCACAGATTCTGCCCTATGGCTCAATACCACAATCGGCCTATCGGCGCAGGTCACCGGAGGTGGCACAATTACCTACCAATGGATGCATAACGGGATCCCACTCGCAAATGGCCCATCTGTTGGAGGCGGTATAGTTTCGGGAGCCCTCACCAGCACGCTCAATATATCAGCGACTGGTGCCGATGATGCGGGTCTTTACACATTGGAAGCTACTAACCAGTGTGGAAGTATTCTGAGTGACGCCGCTTCAATTACGATCCGCATTCCGCCTGAAATTCCCACAAACTGGACATGGACTAGTCTCCACCCCTCTTATGCAAATCACTCTTATGCCAAGGGCGTTGATAACGGAGTACAGGTTGGGACCGCATTGTATGATTCACCTGATTACTTGAACCTGGATCACCCAACAATGTGGCAAGGCACAGCTTCAAGTGCGATCAATCTAACCCATTCAACATCACCGGGAGGAAGCATTCTTGATATTTCTGGCGATATGCTTGTTGGTTGGTGGTGGGCTCCGATTCAGTGTTATGTGAATAATCACTGGCAGACCTGCTACTACCGGCGAGCCGCGAGATGGACACGCGACGGCACTTTCTATTCAACCAACTACTCAGGATTTGAATACACACTTATGAGCGCCACCGATGGCCTGTCGATCGTCGGGAATGGCGCCGATGACTTCGGGGGCGACGGAGTTATTTGGCAAGCCCCATCATTTGAGTTTGCCCAGTCGATTACTCCCTCCGGAGTGAGCGGGAGCTCGCTGAGCGCAGTTGACGGCGAGTATCAGTATGGATCAATCTCCTTACCCTTCGCAGGAGTACATGCCGGAGCGTGGCAGGGCTCTGGAGCATCGTTTGTAGATATGCACCCCGATGGTTTTTCCAACAGTACCATTGTTGACGCTTCTGATGGACAGCAAGTCGGTATTGTGAATCAATGGAATGACCCGCATGCAATAATCTGGACGAACTCCCCCGAATCAATCGTCGATCTCAATCCGGACAATGCAATCTCAAGCGGCGTGACAGCATGCGAATCCGGACTTCAGATCGGAACCGTCAATTACATCGATGACACAGCCTCGCATCCTGGGATCTGGGCAGGAAACAAAGACACATTCACAGATCTTTCATCGGTAGTTCCAAGTGGCTACCTAGGACTGAACCTGGCCGCCATTGATGTGTCTTCCGACGGGACCATATCAATTGTCGGCAGTTCATGGAACTCTGAGCTGAGCCGGGCCGAAGCGATTCTCATTACATCACAATCTGGACCATTATGTACGGCGGACTTCACTGGCGATGGCATTCTGGATTTCTTCGACATCTCAGCATTTCTGATAGCGTTCACTGCAGGAAATACATCGTCGGATATGAACAATGATGGCGTATTTGATTTCTTTGATATCTCAGTGTTTCTCAATGCATTCAGTTTGGGATGCCCATGAGATGAAATCCCCGCCTATAAGCATGAGTTCATGCTCTCCATGATTCGACCTGACTCACCCGAATAAGTCGGTTTCGATCTAGAAATCTACTATCCAAAGAGTGAAGCATCGGATCTTTACTCAACTTGGTCCCTACGGGGATATTCCTTAAACCCATCAAACACCAACGAGTGATCGTTCCTCTATTGGCACCAGTAGTGTATTTACACGGACTTTGTAGATTGCTGTCCTTGCTCATTGGACGGGCTACCCATCGAAAATTTGGGGGTAAATGACTAATTGGGAATTGATAGAAAATGTTCACATGATAACTTGCATTACAGCGAGTACATGTCGATAAACAGTCAGGAGACGCTTTCGCTCTGGAAATACCCGAGCCCTAGCGTGTGAATGTTTTTGAGTTTTATCGAAGGTGAAAACTGAATATGAAAAACAAAACTCCGTTTGCACAAATCATCTTGGCAACTACATGCCTTGCAAGCCCGCTCTATAACGCCGCGGGAGCAGTAACGGCAAGCCTTGCGGACAATGAGAATACTGAAACTGACAGCAGAACAGTCGTCAAATCAATCTACATGCCCCTCGCCGATCATTACGCAGGGATCATCGCGTATGAAAAATATCACGATCAAATGGTTCATGCTGATTACCAGATTGAGCAGATGAAAAGTTGGCCTCTGCTGCGGAGCAAATTTATGACCGGCGGGGCTGATGTTGCCTTTATGATGAGCCCGCTGGCAATGGACATGTTCAATGAACAACAGAACTTCCGCTGGGTGAGTTTAATGCATCGCGATGGAAATGCGATGGCAATAAATCAACAGCTCAGCAATCAGGTTCAACTACCCGAATCTCGTACGCAAAGACTCCCCGATAAATCCCTCGTGGAACTGATAGAGTCTTGGCACAACAACGGTGGTGAGCCAATCCATTGCGCTGTCCCATCGATTCACGCTACTCATACGGTTGTTCTATACAAATACTTAAAGGACCATGGTCTAACGCTGGATCTTGATCAAGGAAAACCGGCCCATGTTCGGGCCGTCCCTGTTGCTCCATCGAAATCCCCTGCATTTCTTAAGAAGAACAACTCCCGGTCAATTCCTTCGGTTTTTGTACAATCACTCCCATGGGCCGATGTGGTTGAATCCAACGAGGACGGGCATATTGCATGGTACTCAAAGGATGTCATTTCATGGCCAAGCGGGCATGTTGAGTGTATTGCAGTAGCAAGCGACAACGCGATCGCTGAAAAAAATGATGCACTTAAAGAGGTGATTTACTATATTCATCAAGCCGGTTTGGACATTGAGAATGCTCGCTATGAAGGCGGGGAAGCGTTGAATGAAATTACTTCAATGATTCGCAAACACCTACCAGAACACGATGAGATTTCAATTATCCAGAGCCTTCGGCCTGATCTGAATGTGATCAACTACAGGAACTTATACCTAGACATACCTGGGCTGGAGCTGATAATGGATTATGCCGTCGAGGGCGGGATCCTAAACTCTTCAATTGACATCAATGCCTTTGCGGACAACCAGTTCTCTACAATTATTACTGAACAAAAAAGATTAACCAATGCAGTGAAGGGTGATGAAGGCGAGTAAATGGCACACACTCTTCACAACTCGAGCCGCGGAAACAAGAACTCCGCCGAGCAGATTGATGCCAATCCCTATGTCTCAAAACGCGGGTTGCGCAAGAAGCTGCTGGCTAAGTTTCTAATGGTAGCGTTAATACCAATGCTTGTGGTTGTCTATGCAAGTTACACGACCGCTAAAGCGAGTCTCCACAACGCTGCAGAAACAACTCTGACTACGCACGTAAAGAACACCGTTGCGTTTCTGGGCAACTGGTTTGAGTATCGCATACTCGATTTAGAAACCATTGCGTCATCGGGAAACACTATCGACTTTCTAGCAAAGCTACAACATTCCCACAACAACAGCGACCTAGAACTGTCAGAGTTTGTCAAAAGCTACCAATGGAACGAAATTGCATACCAATACAGTTCGGATCTCATAAACTACCAACGCTCTTACGGGTACTACGATGTGAAATTCATTGACCTGAACGGAGACATTCTGTACTCAAATAAGCAGCAATCAGACTTGGGAACCAACTTAAGATCGGGACCATATTCTGAAACTCTTTTCTCTAGTGCATTTTCCGTTGCCCTCGAGTCTGGCGCCACAACATTCTCCGATATCGAAAGCTACAAACCCTCAAACGACAATACATCAGGATTCCTATGCACTGTCATCCTCAATAACGATGGCGACAAAATTGGGGTGCTTGCATTCCAGCTATCACCACAACAACTCGAATATGCGACCGGGGTTCTGCACAGTGACAATCTAGAAATCCAATCTTACATGATAGGATTAAACAGAACAAATGATGGCGTTTCAATTCGCAACTCAATTGATAAACACAATCAATCTCAGCCGGCACCAGAAATTGCGATTGACAACCCCCAAACTAGGTTATGGTTTAATGAGCATGGCCCGCTCGGAACACAAATAAGAAAAAACGAAGACATATTGATCTATGAAAATCAAGGCCGCGTCTTGGGGACGCACGCAGATCTGCACATCGCAGATATTCACTGGGGGGTTATTGCAGAAATCTCTGAGGACATCGCGTTTGCTTCATCAAACAAGCTCTGGAAAAATATGATTTGGATTATTGCCACAACTGGCGTAATAGTAATCCTGATCGCTAAGCGTACAACCCGCAGGGTTGTACAGCCTATTACCGATCTATCTGACAATGCTATCCGGGTCGCAAACGGAGATCTTGATCATACTTGTGCTGTCTCTTCCTCTGACGAAATCGGCGGGCTTGCAGAATCATTCAACTCTATGGTCCAAAGCCTTAGGATGTCCTTTGCTGACCTGAACAATCAAAAATACGCACTCGACCAGCACGCCATTGTCTCAATTACAGATATCCGCGGGAACATTACCTATGTCAATGACAAGTTTGTTGAACTCAGCGGGTACTCACGTGAAGAACTTATTGGACAGAGTCACCGCATGGTCAAGAGTGATGAACACGACCTTAAATTCTACCAAAACCTTTGGAAAACAATCGCCAGTAAAAATGTATGGACCGGTGAAATCAAGAACCTTGCGAAGAACGGTACTCCATATTGGGTGCGAGCAACAATCGTCCCGTTCAAAAACGGCGAGGGTAAAATAACGCACTACGTAGCAATTCGGACAGACATCACGGCAATGAAAGAATCTGAATCATTGGTCATGATCGCGAATGACTCACTGACCGACCAGCGGAATGAACTGTTCTCATTAACACAAGACCTAGAGATAACTCGTAGGGACGCAGAAAACGCAAACAAAGCCAAAAGCGATTTCCTTGCGAATATGAGTCATGAGATCAGAACTCCAATGACCGCCATTCTTGGATTCGCTGACACTATCATTGACGACAACGAAACGTCCGAGGTTCCGAACAGCAATCTTGATGCGGTAGATACAATCAAACGGAACGGTGAGCACCTGCTCACCATCATCAATGACATCCTTGATATCTCAAAAATTGAAGCCGGGAAAGTCGAAATTGAGAGCATCCGCTTCTCACTTATTGAACTTGTTTCCGATGTCAATAAATTAATGATGATACGAGCGAACGAAAAATCGCTGGCACTCGAGCTTGAGTTCAATGGGACATTGCCAGAATATATTGAAAGTGATCCTACCCGACTACGCCAGATCCTTGTCAACATTGTTGGGAATGCAATCAAGTTTACTGACAGCGGCAGCGTGAAGATCGTCACAAGCTACATCCAGGACCAACCTGGCACACCGCTGATCCAGTTTGATGTTATCGACACCGGTATTGGTATCACCGAAGAACAAATTGGGCAACTCTTTAAAGCCTTTGCACAGGCCGACACATCCACAACACGCAAGTTTGGTGGTACAGGCCTCGGCCTTGATATCAGCAAGAGATTTGCTGAAATGATGGGCGGCTCAATCAAAGTCATAAGCAGCTATGGCCAAGGGAGTACTTTCAGGATTACCATTTCATCACCATGCCTTGATGGTGTGAAACTCCTCGAAGACCCGAATTTAATACTCCAAAGCAGTAATAGGCAGATCAAAAAAGGTAAAGAGCAACTTAAGAATCTCAACTGCCGTATTTTGCTGGCCGAGGACGGCCCAGATAATCAACGACTCATTACTTTCATACTTAAGAAGGCAGGGGCAACAGTAGTAGTATGCGAAAATGGCAAACTCGCTTTGGATTCCGCACTTGAATCCAAATCGAAGGGAGCCCCGTTTGATGTTATTCTAATGGACATGCAAATGCCCGTGATGAGTGGTTACGAAGCATCAAGCGCGTTACGGTCTGCGGGCTATACAAATCCAATCATCGCTCTGACAGCTCATGCCATGGCAAGTGATCGCAAGAAATGCATCGACGCGGGATGTGACGATTTTGCTACTAAGCCAATCGACAAAGCCAAGCTCATAAAGCTAATCGATTTTTATGCAAACCAATCAGCATCTGCAGCTTGAATTAACCATTGAGATTTACTGATCAATCAATCATTTATAGTTCGGGCTGGAAAACCTCGATCACATTGGCATTGCACATCAATCTGGCAATTCCCGCCACACCCATCTTCAGAGAGCAAGCATGCGATTGAGCTGCCAAATCAAAGCCAATGGCAATTAATCTATTGCCACAAGCAATCCCAATTAAATCCCTAGATAGAAGGCCGGGAATCCCGCTGTAGAGGACAATCCGGCCTGTAGTTCATTCATATATATAGGAGAGGGAGAGGGGATTCAAAATCGCCTTCTTTGTCAATGAGTCAGGATCGACGATTATCCTCATCAGCCCTTGTGTTCAATGCCCTTGCGCGTTTTGATTTATTCCAACCTGTTCCGACTTGTTCCTGTTCGTGACTGCAAAAATGGGACAGAAATGGGATAGTTATAGCGGAGAAGCGTGGCTTGCCCACCAACCTTAAGTACACCCCGCACGCGGGCAATCTAGCCTATAGATTTAGAGTTCGGGAGTAATGCGTTGCATAGGCGGCGGGCTTCCTTTATTTCAAGCGTCTGAATCCCTGCACTGTACCCTTGCTTGGCAGTACCCTGATGATGTCCGCATCGACCGTAGGGAAATACTCAAGAGCGAGGCGATCACCATCGCGGTCGATCACGAGGGAGATCTTTCGTGTGGGATCACCGAATCGAATGCTCCCGCCCAAGATTTGATCTCCAGCCCGAACCCCTGCCTTGTCTGCGGAAGAACCCGGCGTAACACGCACAACCTGACCAGAGATTGGGCTCCCCTCAGCGGTATACCCTAGATCGAACTTTGGCGTAGGTTTCGTTTCATGAGATACACCGAACTTATCAAATAGCTGCACAAACGGCAGCGCCTCCGCTCCCCAGACATACTGATCAAGAAACGATCGCCAATCCGTCCCAGAAAGTTTGGCGAGACCATCGCTAAGATCTGACCTTTGGTACCCGTTGGGATAGGACTCAGCCGCGAGTGCTTTCACAAAATGGATGAGTCCGAACTCCCCGTCCGTTTCCTCTCTCATGCGAAGATCGATGAGTAGCGCAGCTCCGGCACCCTTGACATATGGCAGACGCTGGTGATCGCTGCTTGCCCAATAGTGCTTGGCAAGATCATCTGCGGTGGCGGTGAAGGCGATGGGGCTTGTTTGGTATTCTTGGAGGACGCTGTTGGCCCACCGCACAAACCCCTCGTCTGACATCAGCCCTGCTTTGTACAATGTCCAGTTGGCGACATAATCCGTCACACCCTCGTGGAACCAGTTGTAATACCCTTCGCCCTGGTCGGCTGACGGGTGAAGGTGCTGTCCATTCCAGACATGGAAGTTTTCGTGAGAGATCAGTCTCAGTGTGGACAGTTCTTCCTCATCGATGTTGTGCTTCGGATTTGGGTAGATAAACATGGCGTGGCGTCCGACCGAGCCGCCGGTGTGATTGTCATTCCCCTCCATGAGCGCGATCATCAGGCGAGGCGCGGGGTAGAAACCCATCGAGTCGGCCTGCAACTGCAGGATCTTTCCCACTGTTGATACAAACTCATTATCCGTGAAACGCCAGTTGCTACCCGAGGCAAGAATTGTCACCGGGGTGTTCATGATTTTTTTCTCAATCGTTCGGTAATCACCTGCAGCGAGCAGCCCATTGATGATATCGTTCATCGGTTGAAGCTCATTGAGATCCCAACTGGCTTGCGGGTTTGCGTAGTCGGACGACAAAACGAATGTCCTTACCGGAAGATCGAATAGCGAATCAGAGGTTGGGTAGAGCACAAACGAGTGTCCCCAGAGCAACGCACGCTGCTTCAACAGCGTTGGCATGTATGCCCCTGTTCGACCTTTGCCGATAAAACTCTCCTTTGGAGACGTCACCTGATAGCTCAGGTCGAAGGGCTTACCGTTGTGGTGAACAATCCACAAATGACTTTCTGGGTGCTCAACACGAAACGCCTCGCCGTGTTCCCCTTTTGCAAGCACCATAGAGATGTTCTCATTGAAGTTGGGAACCCCGGCCCAGTCATCAACCATAAATGTCGTTGATTGCTCTTCTTGAGCGGGGTAGGACCAGCGGACTTCAAGGAGCTCCGAATGAAGTGAGAGTTGGAGGAAACTCGATGTTTCGAGAGGCGCGCCGGCACATCGCATTGTTATGGCCGCGATGGCGAAGACTGCACATAAAACTCCGATCCGTAGATCTTTCATTGGATTCCTTTCATCATCTACGTGGTTGAACCCACCATTGGGCAATTCTTCCTCGCAGGGATAGCATAAAGGCTTATTCGAGAACGTATAGCCGTTGAGGCACTGGCCATCTCTGTACTGGATATGTCTCAACATGTCTCAAAGATGCATCTTGACTGCGAATCTGTCAAACAGTTTCCATATTTATAACTGAAACCAAACGAGCTCATTACCGTGCCAAATCCTGACAAGGCCGGACAGTTCAAGTGTGGTGGACAAAGTCAGCTCAAGAATGACACAAAAAGAACAAAGCCGTGTTGCCCGTAATCCCTTGAACAATTGGGGTTTCGAGCAACACGGCTTCGTATCAACGGAGAGGGGGGGATTCGAACCCCCGAGAGGATTACTCCTCCACACGAATTCCAATCGTGCGCCTTCAACCGCTCAGCCACCTCTCCAGTGGTCGATTTCCAGAGCCGACTATAGACCCAGAACAAGGCATTGATTCGTCAATAATCGACTTTTTGATGCGATCGGCTTGCTGATGTCGACAAACTGGTATGGATGATGCGCAGGCTTTCAATCAAGGGTTCAGTGGGTTGGATTGGGTGGTTCTTGGGGGATATTTTCTAATCTTGGCAATCACCGGCTGGGCCTTTGCAAGGCGGGAGCAAAAGAATGCAACCGATTACTTTCTGGGTGGGCGAAAGATGCCCGTCTGGGCGGTCGCCATTTCGATCGTCGCCACCTCACTTTCAGCAGCCACCTTTATCGGAGCCCCAGAGCTGTCCTATGGCGGGGATTTAACCTACCTCGCAACCAACATCGGGATGATTCTTGCCGCATTGGTGATTGCATTCTTGTTCATCCCCCGCTTCTACCAGACCCAGAGTGCTTCAATTTATCAGTTCCTCGAGCAAAGACACGGGATCGGCGCTCGTCGAGCTGCATCGGTATCGTTTCTGATCGGACGGGTCATGGCATCAGGAGCGAGGGTGTTCGCAGCATCGATCCCACTCTCCATGGTCATCTTCGGGATTGATCGCGGGCTCGAACCAGAGACCCTTATGCTCTCGATCGCAGCCCTGACAGTCGTTGCCACCTGCTACACGCTCTGGGGAGGGATCTCCTCGGTCATCTGGTCCGATGTTTTGCAGTATGTCGTGCTCATCGGCGCAGCACTCACGGCTATCGTCCTCATCTGGCTGACCATCGACGCCCCAATCAGCGAGGTTCTCGGTACGCTGACCAACCCGGTCGATCAAGATGGAGAACCGGTCGGATCAAAGCTGGCGGTATTCGATTGGTCTCTGGAACTCACACGCCCCTTCGCGATCCCGGCATGCATCATCGGGTACACGCTTCTCGGGATCGGTTCCTACGGCACCGATCAAGATCTCGCCCAACGGATGCTGACCTGCAAAGATTCCAAATCCGGTGCCGAGTCTGTGATTATGGGGATCTTACTCGCGGTCCCAACCGTGGCGATCTTCCTCACAGTCGGCCTGATGCTCTGGATCGCCTACGAGCACCCAGAACTCACCAGCGAGCCCATCGCCAGAATCAGCGGCGGTGGAGGCGACAATCTTCGGATCTTCTTGGAGTACATCCTGACACAGATCCCACCCGGAGTTCGAGGGCTCATGATGGCGGGGCTCTTTGCTGCAGGTTTATCGAGCATGAATAGCGCGATAAATGCAATGGGCGCCGCGTTTGTTTCTGATCTCTATAGACCAATGAAACCAGATCGTGACGAGACTCATTACCTGAAGCTTGGCCGATTATCAGTCGTGATCGCCGGGATCACTCTTGGCGGATTTGCGTGCGTGTGTATCTACTGGAAGGACGCTACAGAATACTCATTAATTGATTTCGCACTTAGTGTGATGGGCCTGGCATACGCGGGACTGGTCGGTGTATTCCTTACAGCAATCCTCACTAAGCGTGGAAACAACTGGAGCGCCATCGCCGCCCTGGTAGTAGGCTTTGTTTGGATGCTCGGGTCCCAATCTTTCATTCTTGGAAAATTCATCGATCTGGATGATACAGAATCGGTCCTTGCGCAGTACGCATCCATCCATCACACATGGAAACTCACGCTCGGCGTACTACTTTCGTCTGTGGTCTGCCTGATAGGGAAGAAATCACCCTCGACTCAGAGTGATTGAGCCGCAAGCTTTGCCGCACCGCAGGCGGCACAGAACGGCGATGAGGCAAACTCGATCACCCAGTTCTTGTCTGACAGCGGTGTGAGCCCATCGTTCACCATCTCTGTGATCATGCCCTTATGCTGCTTCAATGCAATCCCGACCCCGCCCAGCAGAGCGATCCGGTTGGGCTGATAAATCGCATGAACAATCTTGAACGCCTGAACAAGGGCCTCAATAGGCGGATCCCCCTGGGTCAGGGGTGCGAGATTCAGACTCAACCCCTCAGTGTACAAATGAAGTGATTTGGCCCCGATGTAGGACTCAAGCGTGTTTCGCGTACCTGCTGAATCTACTCGATCACCATTCCCAAATCGACCAACATCCATATGCCCAATATGCCCTATTCCTCGGCCGCCAATCGTTGCGATTTGCTTGCCATCCAGAATACATAATCCAACACCAGTGCCTAAAGAAATCGCGGCGGTCCGCCCCGTAATTGGAAACTCCGTCGCGAAGTCATACCCGGCTGCATCCGCATCCGATACAACACGGCTTGCTGGGATCGAGTTTGGAAACACAGAAGCGAGCAGATCGTCAAACATCCAGTTGTTTAGTGCGGGCAAATTCACCGCGGTCTCGATCGCGGTTCCCTCAGAGTTCACACGGCCTGGTATGCAAAGCCCAACACAATGAATCACCCCAGCATCAAGTGCCTCCAGACACTCCCCGATTGCTCCCGTTAGTCCAGCTCGATCTGGTTCTGAATACCGAGAACTGATAGCCGTCTCAATCAAACCCCTACTCTCATCGATACACACGGCCTTGACCGCAGATCCCCCAATATCGATCCCGAGCAATGCCATCACGGAGATCCAACACGGGTCATGAGATCCGCAAGAGCATCCCGCTTCTGGCTCCGAAGGCGCTGAGAAACCTCATCCTTCTTCTGGTCAGGATTGGGTGATTCAAAGATTGTTGAATACGCAAAGATAGCGAACCGTTTCGGATGACCGATCGCAATTTGGTATGAGGTCTGTGAACTCATCGTGTGCTTATACGCCCCGATGCCCGGGATGACCCTGGTTTGATCTATCTGAGCATGCCACGAGGCGAGATCCGATGTGTACTGCTCGTTTTTGTCGGTATAGATCATGGGCATCACCGCGTCTATGTAACCATCATTCACCCAACTCACGGCGTCCTGCAGATACCGATCATTGGCAATCTCTGGCCGCCTCCAGACCGCTGCACTCAGACGAACTCCTCGGTGATTGCGGACAGACTCTTTGTCGATCCGTTCAACGAGTGTTGAAATCCGGGATCTGATCCACTGCTGATAGTCCTTGTGATCGATTTGGCTGGGGTTACTGCTTTCGTTGGTCTGCTTGGCATAGAGAGCTCGGCTGACTGGATCACCGGGCATCAGCTGGCCGGGCTTGATCTCATCAGCTAGGTAGCGGACATAGTCAAGGTGGATGCCATCAATGTCATAACGATTCACGATGTCACGGATCACACCGACGATGTGATCTTGAACATCATCAAGAACAGGATTGACGACTACATACCCTTCATGCAAGGCCTGCATATTTCCTGCATCATCGCGGAGGCGCCATTCGGGGTGGGTGTGGAAGATGTGGGTGCGGTCTCTTGGGGGCAGCTTGCCCTTCCACATCGGCATCACATTGACCCACGCGTGGATACGGACGAGGTGGACCTTGGATTCGGTCACCGCAATCTGCAAAGGATCAAAGCCGGGCGGGTTGGCATTGTATTTAAGGAGTTCAATGCCCCAAGGCTCTTTTGCTGAGGGGTAGTACGCGTCGGCTTGACCGCGGACCTGCCAATAGATATCAGTAATCCCGATCGATGCGGCATCTGCGATGGCCTTGCGGACATCATCCGGAGATTGATAATCCCACCGAGTAATCCACAGCCCATGCTCAATCGCCACGGGTTTGGGCAAATCTTCAATCCTACCCGATCCGTTGAATACACAGCCCGATACCCCGAGCAGACTCAAAGCAATAAGCATCCGGACAATCGACATACGGCCTCCTTACCAATCATGATACCAAATCCTCGCCATCATGCGGGGCTCTCTCTAATGATCGGATTATTCTCCAGCCGCTCGCCAACCACTCGTTAGTCGAGGGCTTCTTCGGCACCAGTCATCTGCGCCGGTTTGGTTTTGATCAAACCGAACCAGATCACGAAGAATGCAGGCACGAGAACACCCAGTAAAATCGTCATTACCAACCCAATAATTTCACCGATTTGCTGACCGGTCTGCCCGCCTGCATTCATCTGCTGAGCAAGCGGCGATTCGGGATATTGCTCAGCCCAAACACGGATCGACTCTTGTTTTTCCATCTGACGGACATACCCAAAGAGTGAAAGCGGGATAGACACCACACCCCAGGTCAAAATCATGAATCGGCAGATTGGATTTCGAGATACACAAAATATACCACCAAAGAGTAGCAAGAGAGTCAAGGCAAGCCCGATTCCCATCAAAGCCCAATCCATTCCGCTGGCCTTCATCCCATCCGGCATGGGAGCTCCTTCGAGCAACGGCTCCATGAACTTGGATTGAAGTGGTAGCATTACCGCACCGATTCCGGTACAGGTAAGCATCAACGCCCCCCATGCGATTGCCAGCCCTCAGATCCATTTAGGCCAAGCAGGTGGTGGGCCTTCAAACAAATCGTTGTCATAGGATTCAATTGGGTCAGTAAGTTGTTCAGTCATATCTTTGCCCCTTGCTTGTATATCGATTAGTTATCAAACACTAGACTCTTTGCAGGAATCGAACATCATTCTCGAAGAGCATCCGGATATCTGGGATGCCGTACTTGCCCATCGCGATGCGCTCGATCCCAAACCCAAACGCGAAGCCCGTCCATTCTTCTGGATCAAGCCCGCAAGCTGAAAGAACATTCGGATCGACCATCCCGCAGCCCCCGAGCTCAATCCACTTCGGATCTTCGCCCGGTTTGAGCGCAATCATCATATCGAACTCTGCACTAGGTTCCGTGAACGGGAAGAAGCTGGGACGTAATCTGATCTCAGCATCATCGCCGAAGTATGCGTGCGCAAACTGGAGGAGTGTTGTTTTGAGATCGGCCATCGAAACACCGCGAGCAACATAGAGCCCCTCGATCTGATGGAACATAAACGAGTGGGTTGCATCAACGGTATCAGGGCGGTATACCCGCCCCGGTGAAACAATCTTGATCGGTGGTTCTTGACCCGCAACTACCAACTTGGACATGGTCCGAATCTGAACCGTCGAGGTCTGGCTGCGGAGCATCCGGGGAGTGGTGACCTCATTTGGATTGTCAATGTAAAAATTATCGATTGGATCACGCGCGGGGTGGGCCGGGGGGATATTGAGCTTGATGAAGTTGTGCTCATCGTCCTCAAGCTCTGGACCTTGGGCGACATCGAATCCCATCCGTGCGAAGATTTCAACGAGCTCATCGCGAACACGCGAGATGATGTGACGGCGTCCGACATTCTGCGACTCTACCATGCCCGGCTCGGTCATATCGATCATCGGTCCAGACTGAGCAGGAGCCCCCGAATCGCCCAGCGATGCTTGCTTGGTTTCGAAGGCGGCTTCGAGTGTAGTTTTGACCTCGTTGAGACGCTTCCCTACAAGCCCCTTCTGCTCCTTGGGCACATCCTTCATCATGGGCATCACGCCGCGCATCCGCCCTTTGGTGCCGATGTAGGCGATCCGCCAGGATTCAAGACTGGAAGCGTCTGCGACGGCTCCCAGTTCGGTTAGGCCGGTGGATTCGATCTCATTGAGGGTGTCAAGCATGGGTATTTAATCGCACAGGTGTGGTGGTTGTCTACAAAAAAACACTGCCCGTAGAGCGGACAGTGTAAGGATAGTCAATATATGACTGGCTCGCTCAGGAATCGCCTTCAGGAGCGTCTGCTTCTGGAGCATCTGCGACTGGTGCCTCGGCCTTCGGAGCGTCCTTGCGGAGCTTGGCGGCAAAGGCGGTGCGACGATCAGCGGTCTTGCGACGGCTGCTGAGTGAACCACCGATCTCAGGACCCTCTTCGTTTCCGACGAACTGGATCACACACAACGGGGCTGCATCACCCAGACGGTGCTGACCGAGCTTGACGATGCGGGTGTAACCACCGGCACGATCCTCGAAGCGTGGAGCAACATTGTCAAAGATATGCTTGACGATGCGTGGAGCCTTGCGGAGCTCGCCGTAGCGATTCCGTTCGAGCTCGTCTGAATCGGGGATGTCGAAGAAGCCTTCAACAAACTCGCGTTGCTCTGCGATCGACTCGCGTTGCTCTTCGGTAGCACCCTGAGGGATGTGAGCCCAAGCAAACGCGCGGCGATCTTGACCGAGCATTGCGATTACCAGACGCCGTGAGTGAAGGTCACCGCGCTTGGCTTTGGTGATGATCTTCTCAACGAATGGCTTGAGTGCCTTGGCCTTTGGGATGGTCGTTGTAATTTGACCATGCTCAAAGAGACTTGCCGCCATGTTACGGAGCATCGCTTGACGATGCGCTGTGGTGCGGCCCAACTTGAATCCGGCTTTGCGATGACGCATGACTCGGTTCCTTCTTTTTCTCAACGACGCGCTCACCGCGTCGCAATGTGTGTATCTCAGTCAGTGAATCAAACTTAAATCACTGATGAACGGTGTAACCTTCAGGAAGCTCCATCCCAAGATCGAGCTCTATATCAAGAAGCTTTCGCTTCACTTCACGCAACGATGTGCGACCAAACGAACGCAGCTTGAGAAGCTCAGGCTCGGTCATGATGACCAACTGAGCAACGGTGTCCAAGCGTGCTGACTCAAGGCAGTTGCTCGCACGCACCGACAGATCGAGCTGTTCGGTAGGCATGTTGAGCTTGCGGATCAGTTCTTCATCAACACCAGCGGCGGCCGCAGCATTCTCTGAAACACGGTCATCGCCGAGCTCAAAGTACTGGACAAACGGGTTGAGGTGCTTACGCAGAATCTTGCCAGACTCGACCAAGGCCATCTCAGGTGTGATGGTGCCATCGGTCCAGATTTCCATAGTGAGCTTGTCGTAGTTGGTCTTCTGACCAACGCGAGTATTCTCGACATGGTAACGGACACGCTGAACAGGCGAGTAGATCGCGTCGACCGGGATCACTCCGATCTCTTGCTCATCGTTCCGGAGTTCCTGCTCAGAAACAGGAATATATCCGCGGCCCTTGTCAATATGAATTTCCATCTCGAAAGCAACAGGCTCGGTCAGTGTTGCGATGACCAGATCCTTATTGACGATGGTGACATTGCTGTCGGCCTCGATAAGGTCAGCTGTCACCTCACCAGGTCCCTGTGCAGCGAGTTTCATGACCCGTGGGCCTTCGCCGTCGGACTTGACGATCAGGTTTTTGATGTTCAGAATAATGTCGGTGGTGTCTTCAAGGACGCCAGGAACCGAGGTAAACTCGTGCTCAGCGCCCTTGATTTTGACAGCAGTAACCGAAGCACCTTCAAGCGACGAGAGCAGGATACGACGCAGCGAGTTGCCGATCGTTGTGCCCATGCCCCGCTCGAATGGCTCGACGGTAAAGCGGCCGAAAGTATCGGCTGTAAACTTGCTGTCAGATGTGACTCGTGAGGGCAGTTCAAGCCCGCGCCAGCGTACACGCATAGTTCAGTTCTCCGCAGCAGGGGCTTTTGAGGGCCCAGACATTCGTTACTAGATTCTTATCGCGGCTCACAGATTGACGCCCTGCTGCTGTCGGCATCGCTCTTTCTTTCCGCGAAAGACTTGTTCAATATACAAACCCCAAAGTTCCTGTTGGTGGACTCTGGGGTTCTTAACCGGTCTACGACTAGACGCGGCGTTTCTTCTTTGGACGGCAGCCGTTGTGTGGTACCGGAGTGTGATCTTCAATCGCGGTCACGCGGAGCCCAGTCGAGGCGAGCCCCGACACAGCATTCTCGCGGCCTGAGCCCGAGCCGGTGATCTTGACTTCGATTTCGCTCATGCCCATCTTGCGGACCTTCTGACCGAGCTGCTCACCAGCACGGGTCGCGGCGAACGGGGTAGCCTTACGAGCACCCTTAAAGCCGATGGTCCCAGCCGAGTCCCAAGCGAGAGCCTCGCCATTGGTATCGGTGATGGTGATGAGAGTGTTGTTGTGAGTCGCCTTGATGTGGGCGATGCCACGGGTGACACCCTTGCGAATTTTCTTTGCTTTCTTAGCCATGTTTCGATCGCTCCTGACGGTTCCACTTGATTGGTTCCCTTCAAAAGGGCTGGAACCTTGCGAATTAGTGTTCTAGTAAATGAAACAGGTTGCCACCCAAAGGTGGCAACCTGAAACTTGGAATACCTATTTAACCCTTGACGCCCTTCTTGCCTGCAACGGTCCGCTTCTTACCCTTACGGGTGCGAGCGTTACAACGGGTGCGCTGTCCACGGGTCGGAAGACCGGCCCGGTGACGATCGCCGCGGTACGAGCGGATCTCGCGGAGCCGAGCGATATTCTGGTGAACCTGGCGACGGAGGGCACCCTCAACAAGATAGCTGCCGTCAACAATGGTGTTGAGCGTAGACACTTCTGTCTCGGACAACTCATTGGCGCGGGTATCTGGGTTGATGCCTGCCTCAGTAAGAATGTCACCAGCATACTTGTTGCCGATGCCATGGATGTACTGCAACGAATAATAGATCTTCTTACGATCTGGAATGTCTACACCTGCGATACGGGGCACTGGCTTCTCCTGTCATCCCGGGGATTATCCGGGCAGTGCGCTGCAGTCGAGTTCACCTCGATGCAGCCGGTTCTGTGATCTGTCTTATACGCGATTCAAGAAAGTCTGGCATGAACTCTAATGGAGTCTCAGCCCTGACGTTGCTTAAATCGTGGATTCTTCTTGTTGATTACAAAGACTTTCCCCTTACGGCGAACAATCTGGCAATCCTTCGAGCGACGTTTGACGCTTGATGATACTTTCATCTTGACCTCCTTCGTCGCTCATGCGGCGAAGCATCTGAAACCGGGAAAACCCCGATTAGTTCCATTCATTCATACATCCGAGACCCAACCTGAGGGCAAAATCACGGGTCACGATATTAGGCTCACCAACCCGGCGTGTCATCCGCCGAATCCCAAGAGCCACTCAAAAGAGCCTTCAATCATCAGTTAGATTGAGTAAACTCATAAAACTATGCCCAAACAGGGCCCAACTCTCCGTTACGAGCGTGATCGGCCTTCACCCGCGTCGCTATCACCAAGGAATCCGTCGTAGTTCCGCATCAGCAGATTTGCCTCTACTCGCTGGAGGAAGTCCAACGCCACAGACACCACAATGAGTAATCCTGTACCGCCAAGGAACTGTGAAACCACAAAATCTACTTTGAGTTGAGTATTCACAACCATCGGGAGTACCGCGATGACGGCAAGGAATGCAGCCCCAACAAATGTAATCCGTTCCATAACCGCTTCAAGATACTCAGCCGTCCGCGGTCCAGGGCGGAGCCCGGGGATGAACGATCCGTGATCACGGAGCTGCTTTGACATCTCTTCAGGATTGAACTGGACGGTAATCCAGAAGTAGCTGAAGAAGTACACCATTAAGATGTACAAGAAGATATATGGATACGCACCCATCTGGAAACCATTGCTCAACCATTGGACCAAGTTCGGCCACCAACCTGTGGCATTAGCGTTCTGAGCCTGATCGGTCAGAGCACTAAACACAACCGATGGAAAGATCATCAGCGAAGATGCAAAGATGATCGGCATCACGCCACCATGATTGACCTTCAGCGGGAGATAACTCTTCTGGCCACCGAATGAACGGTTCCCGCGAGTGTGCTTCGCTTGTTGCACTGGAATACGCCGTTGAGCAACCGTCAACAATACCGAACCTGCGACGACCAAGATAAAGCCGAAGATCAAGAGGATTAACCCCATCCAGCCCATCTTGTTCGGATCAGCAGCATCGAAGTTGCCAACAACACTCATCACCGCACCTGGCATACCAGTCAGAATGCCCGCCATGATGATCAATGAGACACCGTTCCCGATACCAAAACGATCAATCTGTTCACCAAGCCACATTAGAAATACAGTGCCCGCGGTCAATGCGGAAATGCCCATCACCCACCACAGCGGATTCGTGGCCCATTGTTCATACACCAAACCTGAGCGGGTGATATAGGTCAACCAGCCCACAGCCTGTACAAGACACAAACCAACGGTCGCATAGCGAGTCCATTCCTGGATTTTCGCGTAACCGGTAGGTCCTTCGTCTTTAAGCTTTTTAAGCTTTGGAGATACCGATTGGAAGAGCTGAAAGATAATCGAAGCCGTGATGTAAGGCATGATCCCGAGACCAAAGATCGTGGATTGACCAAACGAACCACCAGAGAAAATGGCAACATACTGTGATAGCCGACCAGCGGCAGAACCGGATGCAGCCTGCTGTTCAAAGAATGAAGTCAGGGCGCCTTGATCGACACCAGGAACTGGAATCCAGAACCCAATCCGATAGACGGCGAGCATCGAGAGAGTGAACAAAATCTTGTTCCGCAACTCGGGGATCCGAAACACATTAATGATGGTCTGAATGAGCATGTATCGTAAACTCCGTATGGCTCAGAACACCGCTCGTATGAACAGTCATTTAACAATCAAAGACGGGGCCGATC
>Ga0209344_10001164_pt1 | contig 36285 bp, 32 predicted proteins | sample Cruoilmetagenom6_FD_187293 | JGI IMG/M metagenome (GOLD analysis project Ga0209344, IMG submission 187293) | Oil polluted marine microbial communities from Coal Oil Point, Santa Barbara, California, USA - Santa Barbara Oil Seep Sample 6 (SPAdes)... | ecosystem: Environmental > Aquatic > Marine...
TACTGCAACACTTACGCTAGAAGATTCTATCGGTCCAGATCTTACAGCTTGTACTGTGGTAGATGAAACGATTGAATGTAATGGTACAGATAACGAAACCATCGCTAACGATTGGAATGCCGCGAACATATTAGCACTGCAATCTTGTGGTACAGATAGCTGTGATACAGATGCTGTATTTGATGTAACTTCAGATTACGATTTTACTAATCTTGTAGCTGCCTGTGGTCTTACTGGTTCTATAGAAGTTACTTATGTTGTAAAAGACGATTGTAATAATGCTACAATACTTACTGCTACACTTACTATAGTAGATAATACGGCTCCAGATGCAACTAATTGTGTAACCGATCAAACATTAGATTGCGATGGAGAAAACAATGAAGCAATTGCAGACCAATGGAATGCTGACAACATTGCAGCTCTTGAAGCTTGTGTTACCGATGGTTGTGATTTAGACTTTACTGGTCAAATAACTTCAGATTATAACTTTGCTGATTTATCTTCTGCTCCTGGTTTAGGAGGGATGCTTGATGTTCAATATATAATTACAGATGATTGTGGTAATGAAACAGAAGTTTATGCGATGTTAACATTACAAAACAATTCTGTTTCTGCAACCGATGTTACTTTATGTGTTACAGAGGAAACAGAGGCTCAGGTTTACGACTTATTTGATCTATTAAGTGGTTACTATGATGATAGTGGTACTTGGGAAGTTATTTCTGGGGATGCTATAATTATTGATGGTCATTACTTCGATCCTTTAAGTATTACGCTAACTGGTGAAAATGTTGGTGTAGATATTGAATTTAGCTATACGGAAAACAATTCTGCTTGTCCAACTTATGTTGAAGCTTCTATTGAAATTCATAACAGATGTTTTGTATTGAACTGTGGTGAAGATGATGTTGAAATTTCTAACGCAGTAACTCCTAATGGAGATCAATACAATGAATTCTTTGAAGTTAGTGGTGTTGAACTTTGTAATTATGTAATAGATGTAAAAATATTTAACCGTTGGGGAGCATTAATTTATGAATCTCATGATTATCAAAATAATTGGGCTGGTACTGCACACAACAATTCTGTTGGTGGCTCTAATACCGTTCCTGATGGTACATATTATTACATAGTAACTTTAAAAGAAAGTGGAATTGATCCTATAAATGGATATATCTACGTAGGAACCAAATAAAAATATTAACCTATATGAAACTTATAAAAAACTATATTGTTGCATTTGCGTTATTAAGCTGTACTGTTGGATTTACGCAACAATTACCACAGTTTACACAATACATGTATAATACAATATCCATCAATCCTGCCTATGCAGGAAGTAGAGAAACATTTAGTGCAGTCGGCCTTCATAGAAGTCAATGGGTTGGCTTTAAAGGAGGACCAATCACGCAAACACTTTCTCTGCATACACCACTTAGAAATGAAAAAATCGGAGTTGGTTTATCTTTAATAAATGATAAACTAGGTTATCAAGACTTCTCCTATATTTATGGTGATTTTTCATATACCATTAATACTGGTGAAAAAACAAAATTAGCATTCGGACTAAAAGCTGGGTTTACCCAATATAGTCTTAGTGCAACGTTAAGAGGTAACGAACCTGATGATCCTTCCATTTATGGTGTTGAAAATAGATGGAGTCCAAACATTGGTGTTGGTTTCTTTTGGCATACGCAAAAATGGTACTTAGGTCTATCTGCTCCTAGAATTCTAAATACCGATTATAACAAAGAAGGAAATTCTAGTGGCGTGCAATATGAAGCACTAGAAAGAATCAGTTATTATTTTACTGGAGGTTATGTATTCACTTTAAGTGATAATACCAAATTCAAACCAGCTGCTTTAATAAAAGCTACTAATGGTGCACCTCTATCTTATGATCTAACTGCTAACTTTTTGTTTCATGAAAAACTTTGGCTAGGTGCATCTTATAGAATTAATAATTTCACTTCTGCATTTGGTGCATTAGCAGATTTTCAAATCTCCAAAGAAATAAGAATTGGTTATACCTACGAGTATCCTTTATCTGATATCAACCAATATACAGGAGGAACACATGAGGTTTTATTAATGTTCGAAGTATTTAAAGTGAAACGTATTAAATCCCCTAGATATTTCTAAAATAGATATTCAGATAAACACGTATAATTTTATTATATGTTCATTCCCTCTGATAGTTAATAAGAAAATAAGATACAGATGAAAACAAAAGTTATATTAATACTATTAGTTCTTTGCAATACCATGCTATTTGCACAGGTAAAAGTTGCGGACAACTATTTTAGAGACTATGCATATATCAAAGCTAGTGAGTTATATGAATCTGCTGTAAAAAAAGGAGATAGTAGCGAGCATGTTTTAACACGACTTGGAGATTGTTATTATAACAATTCTAATTCGGAAAAAGCATCCATGTGGTATGGAAAAGCGGTAAATAAATACGACAAAATAAATCCGGAATTTATTTACAAATACATCCAATCTCTAAGAAGTTTAGGTGAATATGAAAATGCAAACACTTGGATAACTAAATTTAAAGAACTACAAACAAGCGATAAAAGAGCCGAAGATTTTGAAATCATGGATCTTGCTAAATACAAAGAACTCTCTTCTACCGAAGGAAAATATGTAAAATTTTCTGCACTAGGAATAAATACCGAATTCTCCGAATTTGGAGGATATGTCCATGACGGTAACTTTTATTATGCTTCTACTAAAGTTACAGGCGAAGGTGGTAGTGGTAAAATTTACAAATGGAACGAAGAACCATATTTAGATATTTTTTCAGGAACCATTGAGTATGGAAATGAAGAAGTAACTATTGAAGACATTAAAGCACTTTCTGAAGAAGTAAATTCTGAATTTCATGAAGCTACCGTTGCCATTACAAATGATGGTGCAACGATGTATTTTACAAGAGATAATATTAACAACCGTAAAAAGATTTCTTACGATGATGAAGGTACCTCTTATTTAAAAATATATAAAGCGACAAAATCAGGTGAAAAATGGGGTAATATTGTAGAACTTCCTTTTAATGATAAGGTCTACTCTACTGGTCATCCTGCTTTAAGCGCAGATAACAAAACCTTATATTTTGTTTCCGATCGAGAAGGTGGTTTGGGAAGTACAGATATATATAGTGTAGAAATAAAAGGATCTGGAGCTTATGGTACACCAGAAAACTTAGGCGAAAAAATTAATACACCAGGTAGAGAAATGTTTCCTTATGTTGCTAAAGACAGCACCTTCTACTTTTCTTCAGACGGACATATAAGTTTAGGGCTATTAGATATTTTTAAATCTAATATGATTCAAGTTACAGACAAAGATTCTATCACAGAACCACAAAATTTAGGAGCGCCTTTTAATAGTCGATTCGATGATTTCGCATTCTTTATAGATTCCGATAAAGATAGAGGATTTCTATCCTCGAACAGAGAAGAAGGAAGTGGTAGCGACGATATCTACCAATTTGGTTCTTACCAATGTAAACAAGTCATTAAAGGTGTCGTTAGAGATCAAATTACGCTATTACCAATTCCGGAAGCGAAAGTGAAACTTTTAGACGAAACCGGAAAAGAGCTTGAAGAAATAATGTCGGATGAAAATGGAGCCTATGAATTTGAAGTAGAATGCGAAAAGAAATACACCGTTATTGGTAGTAAATTAGATTATAGAGAAGACATACAAGAAGTGCAAACTACAGATGTTCCAAAAGAAGAACAAGTACAAGATTTACTATTAACACCATTTATTGTTAATAACGAAATTGTTATTAATCCTATTTTCTTCGATTACGACAAATCTAACATTAGACCAGATGCAGCTTATGAGTTAGAGAACATTGTAACCGTAATGAAGAATCACCCAAAAATGCACATTAAAATTGAAGCACATACCGATAGTCGTGGTAAAGATGAGTATAACATGAAACTATCCGATAGACGTGCTAAATCTACTAGAGATTATATTATCTCTAGAGGAATTACTTCCGATAGAATTGAAAGTGCCATTGGTTATGGAGAATCACAATTGGTAAATAGATGTGACAATGCACATAGAAAAATTTGTTCGGAAGAAGAACATCAAGAAAACCGTAGATCTAAATTCATTATTACTAACGAATATTAATATAGTATAAGATGTTACTTTATGTTTATATAAAGCGTTCCTAACAACATCCTATACTTCAAAAAGCCACTCTATATAGAGTGGCTTTTCATTTATAATAAACTAAAATATTTTACAATGTAAACCAAGACACATTGTATTATCTTAAATAGAAATACAACTAAATCATTTTAATAATACATTACCCGTTAGAATTCGTTTAAAGAGATATTCCGCATAAAAACCGACGCTCCTAAAGTGTTATTTAAGACAAAACTATTCCTTAAATAGAAATAAAAGTAGTTTTGTAAACCAGGGAATCAACTACCAGTATTCTTTTAAAAAGGGAAGTACATGCTACTATTGTGCACAAAAAAACCACTCTATTTGAGTGGTTTTCTTTATAAGAAAATTCTTAATTTATTTCTTTACAAATATATTCGTAAAATACCAATACCCATTTTCATCTTGCTCTGCAGAAATATCAAAGTGTGTATAATCTCCTACTATCGCTCCTCTATGACTTTCACTATTTACCCATGCATTAACCACAGAAGCAGGACTACTATAGCCATAAGCTACATTCTCCGAAACTCTACTTGCTCCCGCATACTGTCTTAAAAAAGCACTTCTTTCCGAAAAATTATCATGAGAGATATTACTAACTTCTGCCATATAACCCGAATGTACAAAGGCTTGCGATTTAATTAAATCTAAAGACTCCAAAGTACCTAAACCTTCATTTATTCTATATTCGTTTAAAAGTTCTAGAATAACAGTTTCAATAACTTTAGTCTCTGGTACAACGTATTCGCTGTTTACGCTTGGTGCTTCATGATCATTATTCTCTGTTGAACACGAAAACGTGCTAAACAAGATGGTTAACGCCATAAGCCATAAAGTAGGTTTTTTCATGGTTAAGGTTCTTTAGATTTGGGATGATAAAGATACAAATCAAGCCTAAAGATAATGTTAACAAAATGTTAAAATCGTTAAAACACATGTATTTCATCGATTTAAAATACATATAATCGATGAAATACACTTTTTGAGTCCATTTTAACGCATTTCAACTATAATTTAAGGAGATAATCGATTTTTAACCCAAAAGTATTCTTTATCCAGCGTATAACGTATTCTATCATGCAATCTATTCGCTCTTCCTTGCCAAAATTCCATCTCCACAGGTTTCACAATATAACCTCCCCAAAATTCCGGACGTTCTATTTCTTTTCCTTCAAAATCCTGTTCTAATGCTTTTAATTTAAGCTCCAGCGTTTCCCTACTGTTTAGTATTTCACTTTGGTTAGATACTAATGCTCCCAATTGGCTTCCTCTTGGTCTAGATTCAAAGTAACCATCACTTAAATTAGCCGCAATTTTTTCAACTTTTCCTTTAATAATAACTTGTCGTTCTGCAGCTTGCCAAAAAAAAGAAATACAAACATTTGGGTTATTGGCGATTGCTCTTCCTTTTTCACTAGTATAGTTGGTATAAAAAATAAAACCTTCGTAGGTATATTTTTTTAATAGCACTACTCTATTCCTCGGGTATGTATCTAAACCAATCGTAGATAATGTCATGGCATTCGTTTCATCTTCCGGAAAATGTGTATCTACTTCATGAAACCATTTTTGAAATAACTCTAAAGGGTTTTCTGGAGTGTCTTCTAATAAAAGAGCTCCTTTTTCGTAAGATTTTCTATAATTTCCTAGGTCTTTTTCCATACCTGCAATTTACACGTTTTTTAAATAATGTATAAACCATTTTTGTAACTTTATAAAAATTGTATTCATGAAATTTACTTGTACTATAGATATTAATGCGCCCAGAGATAAAGTAGTATCTACTTTTTTAAACCCTAACAAACAACACCATTTTCAAGATGGTTTTATACGGAAGGAGTTATTAAGCGGAAGGATTAATGAAGTAGGCACAAAGTCTAAACTTATTTATAAAAAACTGGAGTTAATAGAAACCATACAACTAAACAATCTTCCAGATGCATTTAAAGGTTTGTATGAACATAAGCATACCACCAATACTATGCATGTTACTTTCACTTCTATAAATGCGGAAACTACGCGTTACGCTTCAGAAATAGATTATATAAAATTAAATGGTTTTGTAATAAAAATGATGATGAAATTATTTCCGGGAATGTTTAGAAAACAAGTAGATAAGTGGATGCGTCAATTTAAAAATTATATAGAGAACGAATAGGATTTGTATTGTAAAACAAATTGTGTAATTTGGCAATCCCTAAAATAATTTTAATGCTATTTGAAAACTCCTCTATAAGTAAAAAACATACTTATACTAAAAAAACACTTGATTTTGGCACCTTTTATTTCTCTGAAAAATTTGTGGTTTCTGAAATGAATGATGGTATTCACTTGTCTTGGAATAAAATTTCTCAAATTATTGAAATAGTGCAAGCTCATTATGGAGAAGATTGCAGAGTAGGTTATATCTCTAATAAGGTAAACTCTTATTCTTTTGAACCAAACCATTGGGCTCTATTTTTTGAAAACTATGATTTTGTTATCGCTAGTGTATCTGTTTATTACTCCGAACTAAGCTATAATAATGCTACTTTAGAAAAAATATTTTCTAAAAAAAGTCTCAAACGTTCCGATTCTATTGAAGAGGCAATTTCTTGGATATTAAATTTAGAAGAGTTTAAAAAAGTACACTAAAAATCAAAGCGTTTTCCGTCTTCTGCAAGTTCAACATTTTTAAAAATAGTATTTGCTTCTTCTTTAAATTCTTTTAAACCATCATATCTCGTAGAATAATGGCCTAGAATTAAGGTTCCAACATTTGCTTTTTGTGCTATCGTTGCAGCCTGTTTTGCAGTACTATGTTTGGTAGGAGCAGCAAGATTTTCATTTTTTTCTAAAAAAGTAGATTCGTGATAAAGCATGTCTACGTCTTTAATTATGGGGATTATGGCTTCTGAATATGCCGTATCGCTGCAAAAGGCATAGCTTTTAGGTTTGTTTGCAGGTTTGGTTACTTTCTTATTATCGATTAAAATACCATCTTCATTTTCCACATCATAGCCTTGCTTTAACTTTCTGTAATAGGCGACATTAATGTTTGCTTCTTCCACTTTACTTATATCAAGTTTTCGCTCTCCTTCTTTTTCTTTAAATAGAAAACCGTTCGTGTAAATTCTATGGTCTAACGGAATGGTATGTACTTCTACTGTATCATCTTCAAAAATAATTTCAGATGTTGTTGCATTTAATTCATGAAAAATCAATGGATAATTGGTCCAAGACTTTGAAACTTTCATTTGAAGGGTAATAATTTCCTTCAAACCTTTTGGCGCATGAATGTGTAACTCTGTATCGCGAGTGAGTAGTCGAAATGTAGAAATAAGACCTACTAACCCAAAAAAATGATCGCCGTGTAAATGAGAAATAAAGATATGCTTAATTCTATTAAACTTAATTTTATGTCTACGCAATTGCACTTGGGTACCTTCTCCACAATCTATTAAAAACATGTGATTGTTTATTTCTAGTACTTGCGCTGTAGGATTGGTATTCACTCTTGGAGTTGCGCTATAACAGCCTAAAATGCGTAGTTTCATATAATGTTGTAAAGTGGTTTCGTCGTGTACAAGAGTTTCCATACTACTTTACAACAAACAAATCGATACTTTATTTTTTTTTAGATACCTAAGTCGCGTTCTATTTCTTCCATTTCAATAACATCATGCGCTTCTTGTAAAGTTGGCACTACAATTATTTCGTCTGGCGTTTCGTTTAGGTTTATTTTATCGCTTACTATTACGAAGGATTTTTTTGCTTTTCTATGCGTATTCGATATTTGTAAAAACTCTACAATATTTTCTAGTGTAATTGGTTTTAAGCTCGTTAGATTAACTATTATATTATCGTTTTTAAATCTTTCATATAGCACATTTAGCTTTTTTACTAACTCAATAGTGGATGCTTTTTCTTGTGTAATAATCGTTATATTCTCTTCGGTATCAAAAATCATAATTTACTGTTTTATTTTTGAAGCTAATAAATATATTACTGCCATCCTAATAGCTACCCCATTTTGTACTTGATCTAAAATAATGGCTTGTTTAGAATCTGCTACATCACTAGTGATTTCTACTCCTCTATTTATTGGTCCGGGATGCATGATTGTTATTTCTTTATCTAAGGAATCTAGTAAGGTTTTATCTACTCCATATTGTTGTGCATATTCTCTAGTTGTAGGAAAGTAGCTTACATCCATTCTTTCATTCTGTACGCGTAACATATTTGCAACGTCACACCAATTTAATGCTTTACGTAAATCGGTTTCTACTTGTACTCCTAATTTATCTATATATTTTGGTATTAATGTTTTTGGTCCGCAAACCATCACATTTGCTCCTTGTAACTGTAATGCAAAAATGTTGGATAATGCCACACGACTGTGTAAAATATCGCCAACGATAACCACATTTTTTCCTTTTACTTCTCCCAACTTTTCTCTTATGGAATAACTATCGAGTAATGCTTGTGTTGGATGCTCATGGGCGCCATCTCCTGCATTTATAATACTTGCATTAACATGTTTCGATAAAAACACGCCTGCTCCAGGATTTGGATGACGCATCACTACCATATCTACTTTCATGGAAAGTATATTGTTTACGGTATCTATTAGCGTTTCTCCTTTTTTTACTGAAGATTGGGCTGCCGAAAAATTAATGACATCTGCAGAAAGTCTTTTTTCTGCTAATTCGAAAGATAATTTGGTACGTGTAGAGTTTTCAAAAAATAAATTAGCAATAGTAATATCACGAAGTGATGGCACTTTTTTAATTGGTCTGTTAATCACTTCTTTAAAATGATCTGCAGTTTTAAAAATGAGTTCGATATCTTTTTTGTTGAGATATTTAATTCCTAATAAGTGATTTACACTTAATTCGCTCATGTTTTTTAGTATTCAATTGCAGTATATAAACTGCTTAATTATTTATTTCTTTTTGAGCGACTTCGACTATACGTTGTGTCACATCGCTACGCTTTATAACTTTCTATCCAAATTAATTATAAATTAAATACACCACATCTTCTCCTTCATTTTCTACCCAATTTACTTTTACTTTTTCTTCATTAATAGCATCAACCTGTCTTCCTCTATAATCTGGCTGAATTGGTAAATGTCTACTAAATCGCCTGTCTATTAAGGTTAAAAGTTCTATTTCCTTCGGTCTACCAAAAGATTGAATTGCTGTTAATGCAGAGCGAATACTTCGGCCTGTATATAAAACATCATCAATAAAAACTACTTTTTTATCTTCTACAACACAATCCATTTTTGTAGCATTCGCTTCTAGAGGTTTGTTGCTTCTTCTAAAATCATCTCGATAAAAAGTAATATCTAGCTGTCCACTTTGTAGATTTTTGATTTTATAATCTTCTTTTAGTAAAGTAATTAACCTATTTGCTAAGTACTTTCCTCTAGGTTGAATACCTATTAGAACCGTATTTGTAAAGTCTTTATGATTTTCAATAAGTTGACAAGCCAGTCGATGAAGAATGATGTTTACCTCTTTTGCGTTAAGTAACACTTTTTGACCCATAGAATATCCAAACGTATTTGGTAAACAAAGATAATGCAAAATTTTAGAAGTTGAAAGACTAATTATATGTAATAAAAAAGCCTCTTATTTCTAAGAGGCCTTTTTATAGGAACGAAGAAGTTTTACCTTTTGATAAACTTTTTAGTAGTCATCCTATTCTTAGCATGTAATTTCAAGAAATAAACACCTGCTTGTAATTTGGTTACATTAATGGTTTTATTATTGGAAGTATATTTAGTTTTTAAAACCGCTCTTCCGTTTAAATCGAAAATAATGACCGCAGTCTCTTCTACTCTATCTAATTCGATATGTAATATATTATGCACTGGATTAGGGAATAATTTAATTTCTAAATCTTTAAAAGAGACATTAGATAAGGTAACATTAGCCTCTAAATAATCTGCAATTCCATTGAAGTTGGTATCATCATCTAAAGGATTTCCGTTATTATTATAATCTTCATTTATGGTTAAAATACCATCGCCATCATCATCATTATCTTCATAATTTTTTAGACCATCCTTATCGGTATCATCATCTAAATAATTAGCGTTTCTATTAGCATCTTCTCTTGTATCATCAATGCCGTCTCCATCATCATCTGCTGGTAAACAAGTAGTAAGATTTAAAATATAATCGAAAATATTAACTTCAGAATTTACCGTATTTTTTACTTTGTTATAGATGTAAGTGTTCTCACTAAATGTAAAAATTTCATTAATAGGATTTAAATCGTCTACAGCATCTTGATAAGATAAATGATAGGTAACTATTAATTCATTATCAGATAAACCACAAAGCAAGCTATTATAAATTCGCCCTTCTGTTTGATATAAATTATTTAAATACGCTGTTTCTACTCCGTCATTATCTACATCACAAAAATCGAATTGATATTGTCCATTTGGAGGTGGCGGACAACAAGTAAAAGCATTTAATGCTATGGTAATTTCTGAGGTTGCATATGTGGCGTTTAAAGTACTGGTTACTCTTGCATATAATGTTTCGTTATTAGAAGCATAGGTATAAAAACGAGTTAATGGATTGGTATTATTTTGCGCGTCTAACAAGGAAGGAAAGTAGGAAACACTTACATCTATTTGATGCCCTTTTACTTTGGCATTAAGTATAAACAAGTCTATGCAATCTGTATTATCAAAATTAATAAAGGTAGCATCATAAGCAACTGTTTGGGCATTTATTGTTAAGCCGAAAAACAATGCTAAAAAAAGAAGTAATTTTTGTTTCATAATCATTTAGTTATTTGGATAAAGGTATAAAAAAAAGCCTCTCCAAATGGAGAGGCTTTAGTATATAAAATTTCAAGAAAGACTATGCTTTTCCGTCTAATTTATCTTTAAGCGCTTGTAAAGCTTCGTTAGCATCACCTAAAGTAGGTTTTGCTTCTGCTGCTTGACTTGCCGCTTTTTTAACAGCTTCTTTTACATTCTTGATTTCTTCTTCTCTAAAGATAGCAGTATGCGAAGCAACTACTCTTTTAAATTCTTTATTAAATTCGATAATCTTGAATTCTGCTGAATCTCCTTTTGTAAGTTTCTTACCATCTTCTTTTTCAAGATGACGAGAAGGAACAAAGGCAACGATATCTTCGTTAAACTCAATAGTTGCTCCTTTATCTACAACTTCTGCAATTTCTGCAGTATGCGTAGTACCTAAAGCAAATTCAGTTTCGTATTTATCCCAAGGGTTATCTGTTGTTTGTTTATGACCTAAAGATAATTTACGTCCTTCAACATCTAACTCAAGTACCACTACATCTAAAGTATCACCAACTGCACAGAACTCAGATGGATGCTTGATTTTCTTAGTCCAAGATAAATCAGAGATGTAAATTAATCCGTCAATACCTTCTTCTAATTCTACAAAAACACCAAAGTTTGTAAAGTTTCTAACTGTTCCTGAATGTTTAGAACCTACAGGATATTTAGTTGTAATGTCTGTCCATGGATCTGGAGCCAATTGCTTGATACCAAGAGACATTTTTCTATCTTCTCTATCTAAAGTTAAGATCTGTGCTTCAACTACATCTCCTACAGAAACGAAATCTTGCGCAGAACGTAAATGTGTAGACCAAGACATTTCACTTACGTGAACTAATCCTTCAACACCTTCAGCTACCTCAACAAAAGCACCATAGTCAGCTATAACTACAACTTTACCTTTTACTTTGTCACCTACTTTTACTTCTTCACCTAATGCATCCCAAGGATGTTTAGATAATTGCTTAAGACCTAATTGGATTCTTGATTTGTTTTCATCAAAATCAAGGATTACAACATTTAATTTTTGGTCTAACTCAACAATCTCATTTGGATGGTTGATTCTTGACCAAGAAAGATCTGTAATATGAACTAATCCATCAACACCACCAAGATCAATAAATACACCGTAAGAAGTAATGTTTTTAACAATACCTTCAAGTACTTGACCTTTTTCTAGTTGACCAATAATTTCTTTCTTCTGTACTTCAATATCTGCTTCAATTAAAGCTTTATGAGATACTACTACGTTTTTGAATTCATGGTTGATTTTCACCACTTTGAATTCCATAGTTTTGTTTACATATTGATCGTAATCTCTAATTGGCTTCACGTCAATTTGAGAACCTGGTAAGAATGCTTCAATACCAAATACATCTACAATCATTCCACCTTTAGTTCTGCATTTTACAAAACCGTTTACTATTTCACCAGTGTCATGTGCATCGTTTACTCTATCCCAAGCTTTAATTACACGAGCTTTTCTGTGAGATAATACTAATTGACCAGTTGCGTCTTCACGAACATCAATTAATACTTCTACTTTATCTCCAACTTTTAAACCTGGATTGTAACGAAATTCGTTTAATGAAATTACACCTTCAGATTTTGCGTTGATGTCAATAATTGCATCACGATCTGAAATGTGAATTACTTCACCTTCTACTACTTCGTCATCTAAAGTATCTACGAAATTTTCGGATACTAATTTTTCAAATTCTTTTAATTGAGAATCTTCAACCTCATCAATACCTTCTTGGTAATTGTGCCAATTGAAATCTGCTAAGAATTTTTCTGGGTTTGCTTGTGCTTCAGAAACTTGAGGAGTTTCTTTTACTACTGCTGCTTCTGTTGCATCTACAACTTCCGCTTCTACTTTTTTTGCTTTATCAGCCATTTAATTAATTTAATAATGCAACCGCTTTCTTTAGTCGATAAACGTATTACATTATGTTTTTGTATTCTGCTATGCTTTAGGAAGTTGTTATGCGATAACACACAGAAGTGTTAAAATTGTTTTTGTTTTATTCCTTTTATCTTTCCATTATTCGCTAAAAGGAGTGCAAAAATACAATTAAATTTTTGATTGCCAAATGTTTTGCTTCTGAAAATGAAGTTGCATCTGAAGTTGAGTATTTAATAATAATTTCACGGGGAATCTCAAAGACGCACAAGTAATAAGAACTATAGGCTTGTTTTTATGTTATTATGGAATAACTGATGACTGATGACTGATGACTGATGACTGATGACTGATGACTGATGACTGAATCCTATGTCATTTCAAGCTTGTCGAGAAATCTCGATAAACTATTTTAATAACAATTACAAAAGAAATTCAGTGATTGAACACTAAACACTACTCCTTATCTTCCAGCGTTACAGTAACTAATTTTAAGACTTTATCAAACTGTTCTTCTAAGGAAAGATTGGAATTATCTATTTCTACAGCATCTTCTGCTTTTACTAACGGAGAATCTTCTCTATGCGAATCGATATAATCGCGTTCTTGCACATTATGCAATACGTCTTCATAAGATACGGCATCGCCTCTACCAATAAGTTCATCATATCTACGCTGTGCTCTAGTTTCGGCAGAAGCTGTCATGAATATTTTTAATTCCGCATACGGAAAAACTACAGTACCAATATCGCGACCATCCATTACAACACCTTTATCTTTTCCCATTTTTTGTTGTTGCTTTACCAATTGGTAACGCACTTCTGGAATGGTAGATACTTGACTTACAAAACTAGACACTTCTAATGTTCGTATTTGTTTCTCCACATGTACTTCATTTAAATATACTTCAGCAAAACCCAATTCCGGATTAAAAGTAAAACTAATGTCTATTTCAGATAGTTTAGAAACTAATGCTAGTCTATCAAAATGGTCTGCATCTATAAAATTATTTTGCATAGCATATAAAGTAACCGCTCTATACATGGCTCCAGAGTCTACATAGATATACCCCAAATGTTTTGCAATTTGTTTTGCTACTGTACTTTTTCCTGTGGATGAAAATCCGTCTATGGCTATTGTAATTTTTTGCACTTTATCGGTTTTGGGTTGTAATTGAATGGATTATGGTTTGTTAGGTGATTATGAAGGTAATTTAACAAATAAAAACTAGATAAAAAATCGATGCGATTTTAGAAACTCAGCGAACTCTTAGTTCAGATCCAGCTGTACTCCAAAAAAGTTTGCATTTGCTGCACTAGTATATTTTGCGTGTGTATAACTAAAGCGAAACTTATTTAATTTGATCGAAATCCCTGCTGATAAACCAGAAAAATTACGTTGTTCTACAATACGAAGTTCTTCTGCTCTTCTAAAGTTATAACCAAATCTAATTTGAAAGCCTCCTTCAGGAAACAGCTCTGCTCCTATTATAGTATGTCTTAAAGCCTGATTAAAAAAACCAACTTCCTCTTGGGTTTGGTTTCCTTCTAAATCGGTAGTTGCTCTTGCCGGATTAGAAGCTCCAATTGGCCATTTTTGTAAATTCTCAAAAGTTAAATGCCAACGTATTGGGACAAATTCTAAGGTTTGTGACATACCAAAATCGACCTCAAATGGTAAAGGTTCGTTTTGCCCTGCGTAAGTAGTAATTTGTGTTCCTGCGTTTCTAATTACCAAGGTTGCTTGAAACTCAATGTCTTCGTTTATATAAATTAAACCAGCATCAAAAGCAATACCTAAAGAACTATATTCTTCTAATTTGGAAGTGATTAGTTTTACATTTCCACCTAAATAAAAATCGGAATATCCTATTTGTCTTGCATGTCCAAAAGAGATTGCCGCTTCATTACCTGAAAAAGAAGCTGTCGCATTTCCTTGTTCATCATAACCATCAAAACTTCCGTAATTAATATAGGTAACTCCTACATGATAGGTAAGATTTCTTCTATCTACTGTATATGCATACGCTGCAGTACCATAATTTACACCTCCTAAATAACTGGAATAATTAACAGCAAATTGATTATCCATATCTAAATTAATAGTTGCTGGATTAAAGATAGCTTGTGTTACATCATAATCTACATTGGTAAGTACTTTTCCTCCAAGTCCAGCTTGACGAGGCGAAGATACCAAGTTTAAGAATTGATATGTACTTTCTCCTCCTAATTGCGCATTAGAAGTAACGAAGTATAAAAGACAAATGCAAGTAAAATATTTTTTAATCATAAAGATGCAAAGTAACTAAATCTATCTTAAAACGCAGATATTGGAAAAATATTTTTATTTCAACTTTAACTTTTGTCCAATACTTAGATTATTGGATTCTAAACCGTTTAATTTTTTAAGAGCATCTAACTTAATATCATGCCTTTTAGCTATGCTATATAAGTTATCTCCTTTTTTAACGATGTAAAAAGAATCTACGTTTGTAGTTGTAGATTCTTTTACTTCTTCTTCTATTTCTTCTTCGATTTCCTCTAGAACTTCTTCAACAGCTTCTTTTTCTTCCACTGCTGCTGTTTCTACTACTTCATTTACAATAGCAACAGGACTAGTAGATGCTGCGGGAGTACTATTCACTCGTGTAGCATCTAAACCTGTTGGTGTTTGTCCCGGACTTAATCTTGCGATAATAGTACCTTCTTCTTGGCTAACAACAGGACTACTTGACTTTACCACTACTTTTTTAATGATTTTAAGTTCTTGTCCGATATTCAATTTATTAGTAGACAATTTATTTTGACGTATAATTTCGTCTTTACTCAAACCATATTGTTTAGCGATTTTAGAAATCGTTTCCTTTTTAGCAACGGTATGTACTTTAATATCGGTATAAATTACACCATTATTTGTGGTCTCTAATTTTGTAGCATCTGTTTTGGCATGCTTTAAAAAAATGTATTCTCCAGTTTTAGTAGAGAGATATGCTTCTTTTCCTTCTAAATTTATAGGAAGAAACTCTTCAGCAACTTCTGTTTCTTGCGAAAATGTAGCAAACGAAACAAAAGCCATTAAAATAAAAATTAGAGACCTCATAATTATAGCTTTTTATAATTCTTAACTTTTTGATTTGTTATTGCAATATCGATAACATCTTTCATTTCTGAAACATAGTGAAAAGTTAATCCTTTTAAATAATCGGGCTTAATCTCTTCAATATCACGTCTATTGTCTTCGCAAAGTAAGATTTCTTTTATTCTTGCACGCTTTGCAGCTAGAATTTTTTCTTTAATTCCGCCAACAGGTAATACTTTCCCTCTTAACGTAATCTCTCCAGTCATTGCTAAGCTCTTTTTTATTTTACGTTGTGTAAATAAAGAGACTAAAGAAGTTAACATCGTAACACCTGCACTTGGTCCGTCTTTTGGAGTTGCACCTTCTGGTACGTGAATGTGTACATTGTATTTACCAAAAACATCTGGGTCTACACCTAGTTCTTCTGCATTTGCTTTAATGTATTCCATTGCAATGGTTGCAGATTCTTTCATCACTTTACCAAGATTCCCGGTAATAGTCATTGCTCCTTTTCCTTTAGATAAAATAGATTCTATAAAAAGAATATCTCCTCCAACTCTTGTCCAAGCTAATCCTGTAACTACACCTGCTACATTATTATTTTCGTATTTATCTCTTTCTAATTTTGGTCCGCCAAGTACTGTTATAATATCTTCATTAGAAACTTTAATATCGTATTCTTCTTCCATTGCAATACTTTTGGCAGCATAACGTACCATTTTTGCAATTTGTTTTTCTAGACCACGAACACCAGATTCTCTAGTATATCCTTCTACTATTTTTTCTAACTGAGGCTTTCCTATTTTTAGGTGCGCATCTGTTAAACCATGTTCTTTTAATTGCTTTGGTAATAAATGACGTTTAGCTATTTCTACTTTTTCTTCAATAGTATAACCGGTTACATTTATAATTTCCATTCTATCTCGTAAAGCGGGTTGAATGGTAGATAAGCTATTCGATGTTGCAATAAACATCACTTTAGAAAGGTCGAAGCCCATTTCTAAAAAGTTATCATGGAATTCGCTGTTTTGCTCTGGATCTAATACTTCTAACATGGCAGAAGAAGGATCTCCTTGATGCGAATTAGAAAGTTTATCAATTTCATCTAAAACAAAAACTGGATTTGCTGTACCTGCTTTCTTCAAACTTTGAAGAATACGTCCTGGCATGGCACCAATATATGTTTTTCTATGTCCGCGAATTTCTGCTTCATCACGCAAACCACCAAGTGACATACGTACATATTCTCTACCTAATGCTTCTGCTATAGATTTACCTAAAGAAGTTTTACCAACTCCTGGAGGTCCATACAGACAGATGATTGGCGATTTCATATCATTACGCAATTTAATAACTGCTAAATGCTCTAAAATTCTTTGTTTTACATCATCTAAACCATAATGATCTCTATCTAATATTTTCTTCGCACGTTTTAAATCGAATTTATCTGTACTAAATTCATTCCAAGGTAAATCTAAGAATAAGTCTAAGTAATTTCGTTGGATAGAGTATTCTGCAACTTGCGGATTCATACGTTGCATTTTTGCTAATTCCTTATTAAAATGCTCTGCAACTTTATCGTCCCATTTTTTCTTCTTAGAACGCGTACGCATTTCTTCAATTTCTTCTCCAGACGAAACACCACCACCAAGTTCTTCTTGAATGGTTTTCATTTGTTGGTGTAAGAAATATTCGCGTTGTTGTTGGTTCATATCACTTTGAACCTTTAATTGAATATCATTTTTAAGTTCCAATTTCTGAAACTCTAAATTCATATACTTTAAGGTTGCCAGTGCACGTTCTTTTAAATCGTTATTCTCTAACAGAAGTTGTTTTTCTTTTACAGAAAGATTCATATTAGACGATACAAAGTTTATTAAAAACGAATTACTTTCAATGTTCTTAATCGCAAAAGAAGCTTCACTTGGTATATTCGGACTATCTTTTATAATCTGTAAAGCAAGTTCTTTAATAGAATCAATAATAGCGTCAAACTCTTTGTTCTCTTTGGCAGGTTTCGCTTCCGGAACTTCACGAATGGTAGCATTCATGTACGGTTCTTCGGTAATTACCTCAGCAACTTTAAAACGTTTTTTCCCTTGTATAATAACCGTTGTATTACCATCAGGCATTTTTAAAACACGTAGAATTCTAGCAACTGTTCCTGTTTCATGAATATCTCCTGCTTTTGGATCTTCTACACTTTCATCCTTTTGTGCAACTACACCAATTACTTTGCTTCCATTATTAGCATCGTTAATTAGTTTTATAGATTTATCTCTTCCTGCTGTAATAGGAATAACAACTCCAGGAAACAAAACCGTATTTCTTAAAGAAAGAATTGGTAAAGTTTCTGGTAATTTTTCGTTATTTATTTCTTCTTCATCTTCAGGGGTCATTAATGGAATTAATTCTGAATTTTCATCAAAATCCTGTAATGACAAACTGTCAAGGCTTAATAAACTAGATTTCTTCATATATATATTTAAGTCATAATGTCATTAAATAAAATAATGCAATTATGATTTGTGTTTAAAATTAGTATTATTTTTTCACTTATTCGAATGACATACAGCAGGTTATTAACACATACCGACTATATATCTATAGCATTAAAGTCAATTAATATGCCAAGGCTTATAAAAAACTTGAAACTTTTTATTTACAAACTGTAACAGTTTATCTTTATGCATATCTATACTATAACAATTTGATTTAATTTTTTGACACTAACCAACCAAAATATCGAACAGCTTATAAAGCTATGTAAGTCTAATAACCAATTTGCGCAATTGGAGATTTATAATAGGTACTATAAAGCAATGTTTAATGTAGCATACAGAATTGTAAAAGACAGATTTGAAGCAGAAGATATTATGCAAGATTCTTTTCTTTCGGCTTTTACAAAACTAGACACTATAAAAGATACAATGACTTTTGGAGCTTGGTTAAAACGAATTGTAATTAATAACAGTATTTATCATTTCAATAAAAATAATAAATACCAAGATGTTCCTTTAGAAGATGTGTTGTATAAAATGGAAGACAACGATGGTATATCTAGTGATTACGAGTTTACAAACTTAAAAGCGCAACAAGTTTTGGAAACTATGAAATTACTTAAAGACAATTACCGAATTGCACTAACATTACATCTTATTGAAGGATATGATTACGAAGAAATAAGTGGTATCATGAACCTTACTTATGCTAATTGTAGAACAACTGTTTCTAGAGCAAAAGAAAGTTTAAGAAAAAAATTAGAACTAGTAGAACATTAAAATGAACAAAGATGAATACAGATAATTTAGATACACTCTTTAACAATCTACAACATGATTTTGACTTGGAAGAACCAACTGTAGATCATGAAAAAAGATTTTTAAAGAAGTTAAACAAGCAAACACTTGCAGATACTTCTAAACCAAAAAATAATTTTTGGAAACCTTTTTTAAGTATTGCAGCATCTTTAGCGATTTTAGTAACTGTTTTTGTTACTACACAGCAAGAAGGTACGGTGAATGATTTAGCAAGTATTTCTCCAGAAATGGCAGAAACACAAAACTTCTTTACCAATGCCATTGCCAGTGAATTAACAAAGATTGAACAAGAGTCTAACCCAGAAACAAAATTATTAATTGCAGATGCTATGATGCAAATGCAACGCTTAGAAAAAGAATATAACGATTTAAAAACAGACTTATCTGAAAGTGGTGAAGATAAACGCGTTATCTACGCTATGATTAGTAATTTTCAAAACAGAATTGATATTCTGCAAGACACCTTAACACAAATAGAAAATATTAAACAGTTAAAAAACAACACAAATGAAAACAGTACAACTATATAAAATCACTTTAGCATTTTTGCTAATCCCAATGTTGCTTTTAGCAGGAAACGATCCCGTTATTAAAGGAAAACATTCCAAAGAAAAAGTAATTAAAAAAGAATTTTCTGTACAACCAGATGCTACTTTAAAAGTAGATAATAGCTATGGTAATATAGATGTCATTACTTGGGAAGAAAACCGAATAGTATTTGAGATTACTATTACTACAAATGGTAATGATGCAGATAAGGTTCAAGATAAACTAGACGAAATAACGGTAGATTTTGAAGCATCTTCTAACCTCGTTTCGGCAAGAACTATTTTTAATAAGAGCAAATCAAACTCTTGGTTTAAATGGAATAATGGTAATAACGTAAACATGAAAATTAATTATGTTATCAAGATGCCAATTACCAATCAGGTAAATCTAAATAATGATTATGGCAACATTAATCTAGACAAGCTAAAAGGACAAGCTACTTTAAATTGTGATTATGGAAAAATCACAACCAAAGAACTATTAGCAGACAATAATATTATCAATTTTGACTACTCTAACAATTGCTATTTTGAATATATTAAAAGCGGAAAAATAAACGCGGACTATAGTGGTTTCACTGTTGCAAAAGCAAAAAAAATAGACATTATAGCAGATTATACAAAGTCTGTAGTAGAAATTGCCGAAAACGTTACTTATGACTGTGATTATGGTTCTGTGTATATTGAAAAAGCAAACAATATAAATGGTGATGGTGATTATCTTACTACACGAATAGGAGAAGTTTATAAAAACTTAACTATTACCGCAGACTATGGTTCTATAAAAATTGAGAATATCACTGCCAAAGCAGAGAATGTTAATATAGAATCCGATTACGTAGGAATTACCATTGGCTACGATCCTGCATATCACTTTAATTTTAATATAGATTTAGAATATGCTGCCTTAAGAGATTATGAAGGATTAGAATTCACAAAAAAAAGAATAGAATCTACAGATAAATATTACGAAGGATATTATGGTAATGCAAACTCTGGAAACACACTTAGTATCTCTTCCGATTACGGAAGCGTAACACTAAAGAAAAACGAATAAACAATCATCCATCAAAAAAAACTAATATTATGAAAAATTCAAAATCATTTCAAAAGGCTACCTTAATTTTAGCAACTATTTTACTAACCACCCAAATGCAAGCACAATCTTGGTTTGGTAATAAAGTAAAAGGAAACGGAAACGTAACCACTATTTCAAGAACTACTAGCGATTATGATGCTATTGCATGCGCTGGATCTATGGACTTTATTTTAGTAAAAGGAAAAGAAGGAAAACTAACCATTGAAGGAGAAGAAAACCTCTTAGAACATATTGTTACCGAAGTAAAAAACAATACTTTAATAGTAAAAGTAGAAAAAGGAGTTAATCTAAGAGAAAGTCATAACAAAACAATCAAGATTACGATTCCATTTGAAGATATAGACAAAGTATCTCTTACAGGATCTGGAGACTTATGGAATACAGATACCATAAACGAAACAAATTTAGAGGTAAGTTTAACAGGTTCTGGAGATGTCGTTTTAGATATTGACACTAACAATGTATCCGGAAGCGTAACTGGTTCTGGAGATGTAACCTTAAAAGGAAAAACTACAAATTTAGAAGCAAGCGTAACTGGTTCTGGAGATTTTAACGGAAACAATTTACATGCAGAGAACACCGAGGTTTCTGTAACTGGTTCTGGCGATGCAGAAGTTTATAGTACCGAAACCTTAAAAGCAAGAGTTTCTGGTTCTGGTGATATTGAGTATCATGGAAATCCTAAAAAGGAAGACACCAAAGTTGCTGGTTCAGGAAGTATAAGTAGTAATTAGCTTTAGCTGTTAGTGAAAATATAAAATCCGAAACTGTAGTTTTGGATTTTTTTTGAATAAAAGTAGACTTTTAAATGTATATGTCATTCCGACTGCAATGGAGGAATCTCTATCAAATAAGAACGATCCACAATAGATTTCTCGAAAAGCTCGAAATGACAACGCAACTTCGAAATGACAAACAAATTTTAGAAAGAGTTCAAACCAAAAAAAATCCGAAGTGTTTGCTTCGGATTTTTGTTTAACAATCTTCCAACGACTAGTAATACGTAATCTGAGAAGTATATGTTTCTTCATCAGCCGTTCCTTGATTCTCGATTGTATTAGACGAAATAGGATAGTTTGCCGAATTATAGCTATATGTGTTATTCTCGTTATCTGGAAAAGTTGCTCCTCCAGTATTCGTATAACTTAAAAGATTATTGTTAGACATAGTATAACCTAATAATGCAAAAACTTCTCTAGCATAGATGTTTTTAGCAATGCCGTTATTCGTATCATAAGTAGAAGTGTAATCCTGATTCCCATTTGTATTATTCTCTGATACAACATTCCCATTCTCTATGGTATAAATATAAATTTGTCCTCCATCTTCATTAAGTGTAACCGTACCATCGGTGTTATGCACATAACTATTTTCTTGAATATTTGTTGCTGTATTATAAGTCTCCGTAATTAATTGATTACTGGAATCATACTCCAATATGGAGAAAGCAGTTTCCGTATTTCCACTTGAATCTGTTGAACTTTCATCTATTCGAGTTAACAAATCACCACTGTACGTAAACTCTTCCGTCTCTGTTTCCGTCATGGATCCAACAAAATCTATAGTATATTCTATTTTTGTCAATCTATCTCCGTTAAATGTATAATCGCTAACAATTGTAGAACCATCCGAATACGTTTGGGTTATCTGTCTTGGTAAGACTAAATCTGCAGTAGTTTCACAATCCAATCCATCTAACATATCTTGTAAGCTTCCGTCTGCATCTCCACATTGTGTAATTTCATTTTCTAAAGCTGTTTTATACGCTAAACATAAATTTGTATCTGTAGTATCTGCATTATATGCAGTTTCGGCATTCATTGTAGCCGTCTGAGCTGTTGTACAATCGTCTGAAATTGCTGGGCAATCTAAAGACTCCAATAAAGTTTGTATCGCTCCCGTATCGTCACCACAAGCATCAATCATGTTTTGTAGTGCAACTGCATAGGCATTACAAACTACACTATAACTTACATCGTCTGTTGCTGTAGTTCCGTAAGTTGCAGAAGCTGTAGCAAGATTTTGGGTAGCTTGTACACATGTTACTCCACTTCCTCCGTCATCGGTTACAAATTCGCCTTCTAAGGGTTCATCATCACAAGAAGTGAGTGTAAATACAAATAATGATAAAATAAAAATGCTAACAATCTTAAAGCTTTTCATGATTTTTTTATTAAAATTAATTTTAATTATAGACAAACATAGTAAAATCTTTTAACCTACTTCTTCTTTTGGCACTCTAAGTAAGAGTACTATTCCGATTAAAAAGAAAACAAATAAAAACAATATAGCATTACGCATGCTTCCGGTAAGTTGATCTATCGTTGCAAATATGACCATACCAATTACAATTCCTATCTTTTCAGCGACATCAAAAAAGCTAAAATACGATGTGGTATCTTCCGTTTCTGGCAAAAATTTAGAATACGTAGAACGTGCTAAGGCTTGAATTCCTCCCATTACTAAACCTACAAAACCTGCAGCTAAATAAAACTGAAAAGGCGTTTCCATAAAATAGGCATAGAAACATAAAGCCATCCAGATTACATTTACTACAATAAGTGTTTTTATGTTTCCAAATTTTGAAGAAGCTATTGAGGTTAGAAAAGCACCAAGTATTGCCACCAATTGAATAACTAAAATACTAACTATTAAGCCGGTGGTTTTATCACTATCGGTTCCCCAAGCAATTTCTTCTTCTCCAAAATAAACAGCGACTAACATAATTGTTTGTACTGCCATACTAAAGACAAAAAAGGCAACCAAATATCGTTTTAATCTTAGATTCTCTTTTAGTTCTCCCCAAACAATTCGCAATTCTTTTAAACCATTAAAAACTACATCTTTTGTTACTTTATGACCAGAAGAAACACCGTTTGGCAATATATAAAAGGTGTATTGGCTAAATAAAATCCACCATAAACCTACCGTAATAAAAGAGTAACGCATCATTTGCATTTTTGCCTCACCAGTATCTTGACTCATTACCATAGCTAAATTGGCTATTAATAATAAAACACTACCGACATAACCAAAACTAAAGCCTTTGGCACTAATACTATCTTGTTGTTCTGGGTACGCAATGTCTGGTAAATAAGAATTATAGAAAACCAAGCTTCCCCAATACCCTATTAAACCCATAAAATAAAACAACAGACTGAGATGTATATTTTCTAAACTAAACCAATATAAACCTATGCAACCGAATCCTCCAACATAGCAAAAGAACTTCATGAAATTCTTTTTATTCCCTACATAATCGGCAATACCAGAAAGAATTGGTGAGGTAAAAGTCACTACTAAAAAAGTAAAAGCGGTTACATATGTAATTAAGGCGGTGCTTTTAAAATCCATCCCAAAAGCATGAACATTCTTTATTTCGCTAAGAAATAATGCAGAATAGAATATTGGAAATATTGAAGATGCAATGGTAAGTGTGTATACAGAGTTTGCCCAATCATAAAAAGCCCAGGCATTTAGAAGTTTTTTACTTCCTTTTTCAAGTTTATTCATAAAAAAAGCTGCTCTTTTTTGGAGCAGCTTCTAATGTAAACAAATATTTTTAATTAGTACGAAAAACTAGTAACAGGTCTAAAAGTTTGTACACCAAACTTTTTAGATTCTGCAATAGCTTGCGGTGCTAATGCTTTTAAATTCGCAATTCTACTATCATTAGATGGGTGCGTGCTTAGCATTTCTGGTGGTGCTTCTCCGCCACTGTTTGCTTTCATTCTAACCCAAAGATTAGAAGCTTCTGTAGGATTATATCCTGCAATTCCCATTAAGTATAAACCAATTTTATCTGCTTCTGTTTCATGGCTTCTGCTAAAAGGAAGCATTCCTAAAACATTGGACCCAACACCATAGTATTGATTAAAAGCGTCTCTAGTTTGATCATCTTGAATAGCAACATTTCCAGCAACCGCTAAGCCTTGTTGTATATACGAAGCGCTCATACGTTGTTGTCCGTGATTCGCTAAAGCATGTGCTACTTCATGGCCCATAATTGCTGCAACGCCAGTTTCACTTTGTGCTATTGGTAAAATTCCGGTATAGAAAACTATTTTTCCTCCAGGCATACACCAAGCATTCACAGTAGCGTCATCTATTAGGTTATATTCCCATTTGTAATCTGCTAAATACCCTTGATGTCCATTTGCATTTAACCAACGCTCTGCTGCAACAGCAATACGTTGACCAACCCTAGTAATCATTTCTGCTCTAGCTGTTCCTGTTTCTACTTTGCTTTCGGATAATACTTGATTATACTGCGCAAATGCTGTTGGAAACAATTGCGAATTTGGCACTAATGCCATCGTCTGTTTTCCTGTAAAAGGATTAGTAGCACAAGACAAAAAAACTGCAATGGTACTACATGCAATTATTACGTTTTTAAATTTCATTTAGGTACATGTTTTAATTAATCTCGTTAAAGTTAATGAAAGTTAACCAATAACTAATTTCCTATATAGTAATAGAGTGTCATATATTCTATTAAATGCCACTATTTACCGATAATATGTATTTCTGTAAACTCTTTATCTACAGAAAGCGATTGCGATTCTATATTTACACTTTCTAAACTAATTTCTACATTGTCTATTTGTACCGATGTAATTTTAAAAGGTAAATTGTGTAATACTAGATTAAACTTACTATAATCTGCGTTAAAGTCTCCACGTTTATGTTGTTGAAGAATTAATTCTTCCTTTTTACCGGTTACTTTAAAAGTCCGTAAGCTAAATCTTCCTTTCTTATAATCGTAGCCATCATGCGCATCATCATATAGTTTGGAAGATTCTTTTCCTTCTTTATAGTATACATCTAAAGTGATTTCCTCAAAATTCTTTTCACCAACATATTGTTGTACTGGGTATTTCGGAATTACAGCGCCTTCTTTAATAAACATTGGCATACTATCTAATTCTGCATCTACCCAAACTTCTCTTCCTCCTTCAACGACTTCGTCTGTCCAGAAATTATACCATTTCCCTTTAGGAATATACATTCTTCTTCCTTTGCCATTTGGTTCTAAAATTGGGCAAACTAAAATTTGTTCTCCGTATACAAACTCATCACTTCTATAGTGGGTAGCGGTATCTCCCTGATCGTATAGAACTAAAGATTTTAAGATAGGTGTTCCGTCATTGATATATTTCCAAAAAGCGGTATATAAATAAGGTAATAATTGGTATCTAATTTCTACAAATTTTCTTACGATATCGGTGATTTCTTCTCCGAAAACCCAAGGTTCTTGATCGCCATGATCTCCAGAAGAATGCACTCTACAAAAGGCATGAAATACACCTAATTGAATCCATCTTGCAAATAATTCTCCTTGTGGTTGTTCTGCAAAACCTCCAATATCACTTCCTGCAAAAGAAAATCCTGACATTGCCATACGCTGTGCTTGGTTATTCGCAATTGCTAAATGTTCCCAAGTTGCTACATTATCTCCCATCCATGTAGAAGTATATCTTTGTGCACCAGAATATGCAGACCTTGTAATTACAAAAGGTCTTTTGGGATACGCGTATTTCTTTAAACCATGGTAGGTTGCTCGCGCCATTTGTGTACCATAAATATTATGTGCTTTTCTATGCGAACAAGGATTTCCATCATAATCATGACGTACATCATCTGGAAACGATTTATTAGGAACGTCCATTACAGCAGGCTCGTTCATATCATTCCACACGCCTTTTACACCAATATCTTCAATTAATTCTTGAAATAAACTAGACCACCATTCTCTTACTTCTGGTTTTGTGTAGTCTGGAAAATAACATTCTCCAGGCCAAACTTTACCTTTCATATACGGTCCGTCGGCACGTTTACAGAAATAGTCTTTATCTAATCCTTCTTTAAAAACAGCATAATCTAAATCTATTTTAATACCTGGATCTATAATTACTACGGTTTTAAAACCATCTTCTTCTAGTTCCTTCACCATTCTTTTTGGATCTGGAAAAAGTTTTTTATCCCAAGTGAAACAACGAAAACCATCCATATAATCGATATCCAAATAGATAGCATCACAAGGAATTTTTAAATCTCTAAAGGTTTTAGTTACTTCTTTTACGTTCGCTTCTGGATAATACGACCATTTACATTGGTGAAAACCTAATGCCCATAAAGGAGGTAACGTATGTGGCTTACCTGTTAAATCGGTATAGTTTTTAACAACATCTTCCATTTGCGGACCATAGATGAAATAATAATTCATTTCTCCTCCTTGTGCCCAAAAACTGGTTACATTTCTTCTTTCGTGTGCAAAATCGAAATGCGTTTTAAAGGTATTATCAAAGAAAATACCATAGGATTTATTGTCTTGTATTGCCGTATAAAAAGGAATTGCTTTGTAAATAGGATCTGTATCTTTACCAAAAGCATACGAATCTGTAGCCCAGTTTTCGAAACGTTTTCCTTTTAGATTTACATCCACAGGTTTATCTCCTAAACCGTAAAAACTTTCTGCTTTCTGACAAGCTTTACTCATTTTTACAATATCGCCTCCATATTCATAACTCTCTTCCCAATGGAAACCAATTTCATCTTGATTAATTAGTTTGTTATCCACAGCATCATATAAAGCGACCTGTAACCCTAATTTCTCTACCTTACAAATCAATTTGGAAGTAGTAATAATGTAATGCGTATCGTCTTCTGTTACATCTAAAAAGTTATACCCTCTACTGGCATGGATAGTAACTCCGTAAGAAAAATCATTTTCAAATTTTCCAGTTGTGCTATATCTAAATCGGATAACACTATCTCTAACAACGGTTATTTGGAGTACAACGCCGTTTTTTGTAGAAAAATGTAAAGTATCTACATCTTTCTTATATTTTATTATTTCTGAAGGAAATAGGTTCCCTTTTTGTTCTAATTCTGTATTTACAATCATCTTGCAATCTTTTAAGTAGTATGTAAAAAAACATAAAAAAACGTTGTAAAAAAAACTATACTATTAGTTCTTATAACTTATTATTAACTACATCGTTTTAGTATGTAATTTTTATTAAATTTTTAAAAAAGAAGCTTAAAAAAGAGATTTATTTTATTGATATTTAAATGCTAACATGGTTAAAGGCGGAATACTAATGGCTACTGAATTTTTTCTATTTTGCCATTTTTCAGCTTCTGAAGTAAGGGTTTTATTCTTAAAATCTCCGGTGCCAAAATACTCTTTATCATTGCTATTAAACACCTCTTTTAATTTTCCTTTTTTAGGAAGACCAATACGATATCCTTCCCTAGGAACCGGCGTCATATTACAAGCAATAATTAGGTTATCTTTAGGTTTCTTTCCTTTTCTAATATATACTAAAACCGAATTTTCTGCATCGTTATAATCGATCCATTCAAAACCTTCTTGTTCAAATTGTTTTTCGTGTAAAGCAGGCTCCGTTTTATATAAAGTATTTAAGTCTTTTATCAGTTTCTGTACGCCTTTATGTGGTTTGTATTGTAGTAAATGCCAATCTAAACTGGTTTGAAAATTCCATTCTTCACTTTGACCGAATTCTGCACCTTGAAACAATAATTTTGTTCCTGGATGTGTAAACATATACCCATAAAGCAAGCGTAAATTGGCGAATTTTTGCCATTCGTCACCTGGCATTCTATTTAAAATCGATTTCTTCCCATAAACTACTTCATCATGGCTTAGCGGCAACATAAAGTTTTCTGTAAACGCATAAGTCATGCTAAACGTTAAATCGTTTTGGTGGTGTTTTCTATACGCAGGATCTTTTGCAAAGTAATCTAAGGTATCGTGCATCCACCCCATCATCCATTTCATACCAAATCCTAAACCTCCTAAAAAAACAGGTTTAGAAACTCCGGGAAAGGATGTAGATTCTTCAGCTATTGCTTGTACATCTGGAAACGTGCCGTAAACAGCTTCGTTTAACTCTTTCATAAATGCAATGGCATCTAGATTTTCTCTTCCGCCATGTTCATTTGGTTCCCACTCGCCTTCTTCTCTAGAATAATCTAAGAATAGCATCGATGCTACTGCATCTACACGTAAACCGTCGGCATGATAGTGATCTAGCCAAAACAATGCATTACTGATTAAAAAAGACTTTACTTCGTTTCGTCCGTAATTAAAGATTAAACTCTTCCAGTCTTGATGGTATCCTTTTCTTTTATCTGGATGTTCATACAAACAAGAACCATCGAAAAAACCTAGTCCGTGCGCATCTTCTGGAAAATGTGAAGGCACCCAGTCTAATAAGATTCCTATATCGTTTTGGTGTAATTTATCTACTAGAAGTTTAAATTCTTCGGGGTAACCAAAACGTGACGTTGGCGCAAAATAGCCCGTTACTTGATATCCCCAACTTGGGTCATAAGGAAATTCCATAATAGGCATTAACTCTACGTGAGTAAAGTTCATTTCCTTTACATAGTCTACCAATTGGTCTGCTAACTCTACATACGATAGAAAACGATTCTCTTCTATTTGTTTTTTCCAAGAACCTAAATGTACCTCGTAAACAGAAAAAGGTGCATTCAAAGCATTCTTCTTTTTTCGAGATTTCATCCATTTGGTATCTTTCCAATTGTATGCATCTTCCCAAACTATAGAAGCTGTTTTCGGGTTGTGTTCAAAACGTCTCGCATACGGATCTGCTTTTTCCGTTTTTATACCATTGTTTGTACTTTCAATTTTATATTTATAAGTGGTTCCTTTACCTACACTTGGTATAAAACCTTCCCAAATGCCACTTTCATCCCAACGTACATTTAAGGTATGTTCTCCTTCTTTCCAAAAATTGAAATCGCCAATTACGGAAACCTGTTTTGCACTAGGCGCCCAAACCGCAAAATAGGTTCCTTCTACGCCGTCTACTGTAATAATGTGTGATCCAAACTTCTCGTAAAGTTTGTAATGTTTACCGGATTTAAATAAATCAATATCAAAATCTGTAAATAAGCTATGTACTATTACTTTAGACATATATTGTTTTTTGGATAGGTTTAAAATGTACTAGTTAATTATAGTTCCTTTTGGTATGGTTGCTCCTTTTTTCACCACTACAATTCCGTCTTTTATAAGGTAGGTATCTGTTTCCACATCTTTTAAATGCAGTCCTCCTTCAATCTTAACATCATCACCAATTCTACAATTTTTATCTATGATACAGTTGTTTATGTAACATCTATCCCCAATACCCAGAATATTTTCAATCTTGTTTTTTTCAATATCCTTTAATGATTCATAGCTATCATTACCCATCATATAGGTATTTAAAATAACAGATTCTTTACCAATTCTAGAACGAATACCAATAACACTTCTTTCAATTTTAGCTGCATGAATAATACAACCATCTGCTATCACTGTTTTATTTAATAAGGTTCCAGAAATTTTAGAAGTTGGTAATATTCTTGCTCTAGTATATACTCTATCTTCGGCATATAAATTAAACTTAGGAATATCGTCTGTTAAGCCTAGATTTGCATCAAAGAAAGATTCTATGGTTCCAATATCGGTCCAATAGCCTTCATATTGATAACTTACTGTTTTATGATCATGAATAGATTGTGGTATAATTTCTTTACCAAAATCGTTAGTATCTGGGTTTTCCATTAGTTTCACCAATAGGTCTCTATTAAAGATATAGATTCCCATAGAAGCAAGATAATTTCTACCTTCCGATTTCATTTCATCACTTACATCGGATGTCCATTCTGGCAATAAATCGGCATCTGGTTTTTCAATAAATGAAGTAATTGTATTTTCTTCATCCGTTTTTAAAATACCAAATCCGGTTGCTTCTTTGGCAGTTACTGGATAGGTTGCAATCGTTATTTCAGCACTACTTTCTTTATGTTTATCAATCATTTCTTGCAAATCCATATTATATAATTGATCTCCAGAAAGTATTAAGGCATATTCAAAATCATGACTTAAAAAGTGATGCATACTTTGTCTTACAGCATCTGCCGTACCTTGAAACCAGCTATCACTTTGCATGGTTTGTTCTGCAGCTAAAACATCTACAAAAGCATGACTAAAAAAACTAAAGTGATACGTATTTTTTATGTGTTTATTTAAAGACGCCGAGTTAAACTGGGTTAACACATATATTCTTTTAAGGTTAGAGTTGATACAATTAGAAATAGGAATATCTACCAACCTATATTTTCCCGCAATTGGCACTGCAGGTTTAGATCTTGCTTGCGTTAAAGGGTATAGTCTAGAGCCTTGTCCTCCACCTAAAATAATAGATAACACTTTATTATTAATCATAATTTTTTAGTTTATTGATTTATATAATTCAATATATTCTGAAGCCGATGCATCCCAGGAATGATCTATTTTCATAATATATTTTCTTGTTTTTTTAAATTTATCTTGATCTTTATACAGCGTAATACCTCTTTGAATGGCATGTTCTATTTCTGCAACAGTTACTTCATCATGGCAAATACCAAAACCGTTTTCATTAGCTATATCTATAACCGTATCTTTTAAACCGCCTGTACTTCTCACTATAGGAATGGTTCCATACCTTAAAGAGTACATCTGATTTAAACCACAAGGTTCTACTCTAGATGGCATTAATAAAAAATCTGCGCCACCATATATGATATGCGATAGCTTTTCATCATAACCAATAAAAGCATCATAGTTACCTTTATGTTCTTCCTTTAGTGCCTTTAATTGTTCTTCTACTTCTTTATTTCCTGACCCTAAAAGTAGGATAGAACAGTTCTCTTCTTTTAAAATGGTCTGAAATACTTCAGGCAGTAAATCCGATCCTTTTTCGTAAACTAATCTACCTATAAAAGCAAATAGCGGTTTACTTGTATCTAAGTTAAAAGTCTCGCACAACCACTTTTTGTTTTTTCCTCTTCCTAAATTTACATTTTTTTCTAAAAAATTAGAAATTAGATACTCGTCTTTTTCCGGATTCCAAACTGCTGCATCTATTCCGTTTAAAATACCAACACATTTTTGGCTTTCGGCTTTTAACAAATCTTGCAAACCGTTTGCCTCCAGTTTTAATTCTTCCATATAACTTGGAGAAACGGTTGTTACCCTCCAAGCACATTTTATTGCTGCCGCTAACGGATTAATTTGATTGTTCCAATCTAGCAATCCTGCATTTTTTAAATCAAACTCAGGAATAAAACCTAGCTTATCATAACCAAACCCGCCTTGATATTGTGCATTATGAATAGTAGTTATTACAGGAATGTTATTTAAACTTTTATATTTAAAACTTTCTTGCAACATAAAAGGAACCAGTCCGGTATGGTGATCATGACAATGAAAAATATTAGGTTTTTCATCTAAAGTAAGTATCCAATCTAATGCTGCTATTTGAAAAGCTAAAAAACGATCGGTATCATCAAAAGAATACACATAATCTTTAAAAAGCAAAGACGGTACATTTATAAAAAACACATCAAAATCTAAACTATTTTCCTTTAGAATTAGCACTTCAAAATCGCGTACCACTTCATTCAATAAAACTTGAGATTTATAGACAGAAACAAAGGTGTTATCTGCGGTAAATTTCTTGTCATAGAAAGGCATAATAACACTGCTTTTTAGGCCAAGTGCATTTTGATATTTAGGTAGTGCACCAACCACATCTGCCAAACCTCCGACTTTAGCTATTGGGTAACATTCTGCACTAATATGTATTATATTCATCCAATGAATTTAGTATTACCCTTCTAAATTAGTAAAATTATATGAAAAGAGAACTTTAATAGTTAAATAGTTAATGTAAATATATTACTACACCGATTTCGTAATGATGCGATAATTATTTCGACATAATAAAGAAATAAAATCAATACCTTTATTTTATGAAAAAGTTTTTATTAGTCAGTATTATCAGTCTTTTATTTAGTTGTAATTCTTCCGCACAAAAAAATAAGACAGAAAAAAAAGCAGAATATCCAGTTACTAAAACCGATACCGAATGGAAAAAGGAACTTAGCGAAGAACAATATTATGTATTACGAGAAGCAGGAACGGAACGCCCTTTTTCTAGTCCGTTAAATAAAAACGAACTCAAAGGAACCTACCATTGTGCTGCATGTAATATTGCATTATTTAAAAGTGAACACAAGTTTGATTCTGGTACTGGATGGCCAAGTTTTGATAGAGAAATTAAAGGTAATGTTGCTTTTGGATCGGATAACCACTTAGGCTACTCTAGAGACGAAGAACATTGCGCAAACTGTGGCGGACATTTAGGTCATGTTTTTAATGATGGGCCAAGAAAAACTACAGGAAAACGGCATTGTATAAATGGTGATGCCTTAAAGTTTGTACCTGATAAATAATTAAAATAACAAATCCTTAGATAAATTCTAGTTATGGCAATTCCGTATTAGATACCTGCAGAAGCACTATATTTAGTACATAAATTCTGAATATATGGAAAGCTCTTATTTATCAAGTACGATAAAACAATTTGAATACTACAAATCTCTTGGAGATAAAACCATAAACCAACTTTCGTTTAAAGAATTGCAATGGCACCCCAATGAAGCATCTAATACTGTTTCCGTTGTCATAAAACATATGGTTGGTAATATGTTATCGCGTTGGACCAACTTTTTAAATGAAGATGGCGAAAAAACATGGAGAGCACGTGATGCAGAATTTCAAGAAACGTATAGTAGTAAAGAAGAACTTCTAGCTGCTTGGGAAAATGGTTGGCTTTGCCTATTTACCGCTGTGAAACCATTAAAACCGGAAGATTTGGAACGTATTATTTATATACGTAACCAAGGACACACAGTAACTGAAGCAATCAATAGGCAATTAGCACACTACTGCTATCACGTTGGGCAAATGGTCTTTTTAGGAAAACTTTTAAAAGGAAACAATTGGCAATCTTTATCTATTCCTAAAGGAAAGTCTGCTACTTACAATCAAGAGAAATTTTCAAAAGAAAAAGAAAGAAAACATTTTACAGACGATCTTTAATGGTATACCATTCTTAAACCATATAGCAAAAATGCTTGTACATTATATAGTTTTAGAATTTAGCATTTGGAATTTTAATTTTTACGTTTAGGTTTTGTAACTTCGTAACTTCAAAAATCGACTAAAAAAAATACGATGAGTAAATACGATATAATTGTACTTGGAAGTGGTCCTGGAGGCTACGTAGCTGCCATTAGAGCATCTCAATTAGGTTTAAAAACAGCTATTATAGAAAAAGAAAGCCTTGGTGGAATCTGCCTAAATTGGGGATGTATTCCTACTAAAGCCTTATTAAAATCTGCCCAAGTTTTTGAATATTTAAAACATGCAGATGATTATGGTCTTTCTGTAAAAGAGTATGACAAAGATTTTAATGCTGTTGTAAAACGTAGTCGTGGTGTTGCTGAAGGTATGAGTAACGGCGTTAAGTTTTTAATGAAAAAAAACAAAATTGATGTTATTGAAGGTTTTGGAAAACTAAAAACTGGAAAAAAAGTAGATGTTGACGGAAAAGAATATACTGCAGATCATATTATAATTGCAACCGGTGCACGTTCTCGTGAATTACCAAGCTTACCACAAGATGGTAAAAAAGTAATAGGATATAGAGAAGCAATGGTTTTACCTGAGCAACCTAAATCGATGATAGTAGTTGGTTCTGGAGCAATTGGAGTAGAATTTGCGTACTTCTATAATTCTATGGGAACCGATGTAACTATTGTAGAATACTTACCAAATGTAGTTCCTGTTGAAGATATAGATGTATCGAAACAATTGGAAAAAAGCTTTAAGAAAAGCGGAATAAAAATAATGACTTCTGCAGAAGTTACTAGTGTAGACACTTCTGGAAAAGGCGTGAAAGCAACTGTAAAAACTGCTAAAGGAGAAGAAATTTTGGAAGCAGATATTATTCTTTCTGCTGTTGGAATTAAATCAAACATAGAAAATATTGGACTAGAAGATGTTGGTATTGCTGTAGATAGAGATAAGGTTTTAGTCAACGATTTCTACCAAACAAATATTCCTGGTTACTATGCTATTGGAGACATTACTCCTGGTCAAGCTTTAGCACACGTTGCTTCTGCAGAGGCTATTTTATGCGTGGAGAAAATTGCAGGTCAACATGTAGAAGCATTAGACTATGGTAATATTCCTGGTTGTACATATTGTACACCAGAAATTGCATCTGTTGGTTTAACAGAAAAACAAGCAAAAGAACAAGGCTTAGATATTAAAGTTGGAAAATTCCCTTTTTCTGCTTCTGGTAAAGCAAGTGCTTCTGGAGCAAAAGATGGATTTGTAAAAGTAATCTTTGATGCCAAATACGGTGAATGGCTAGGTTGCCATATGATTGGAGCTGGTGTAACCGATATGATTGCAGAAGCTGTTTTAGGAAGAAAACTAGAAACAACAGGTCATGAAGTATTAAAAACGGTACATCCACATCCAACCATGAGTGAAGCGGTTATGGAAGCTGTTGCTGCTGCTTATGGCGAAGTGATACATTTATAGCTGTTAGCTCTTGAATATATAAAAAATGCGATTCCATTAATATGGAATCGCATTTTTTTTGTTTGTATACTTCTCTTTTTCTTAAATAAAACTCTGAATAGCCAATTCATAACTCTGTAAGCCAAAGCCAAGAATAACACCTTTTGCATTTGGTGAAATATAAGAAGTATGTCTAAATTCTTCACGAGAAAATGTGTTTGAAATATGGACTTCTACCACCGGAGTTTTTATTGCGTTTATCGCATCGCCAATTGCCACAGAAGTATGTGTGTAAGCTGCTGCATTTAATATGATACCATCATAACTAAAACCAACTTCTTGTAGCTTATTAATAAGCTCTCCTTCTACATTAGACTGGTAATAGTCTATATCTACATTAGGATATTTTCCTTTTATTTCGTCTAAAAATTCGGTAAAAGATAAACTTCCATAAATTTCTGGTTCTCGAGTTCCTAATAGATTTAAATTAGGTCCATTAATGATAATGAGTTTCTTCATAAAGTAAAGATATTAAAAAATAGGTATAAAAAAAGCCGAAGCAAATGCTTCGGCTTAAATAAAAATGTATTTAACTTATTATAGATTGTAAACAATACCAAAGTTGATGTTGCTAAAGTTTAACCCGAAGTTAAAGTTGTCTGTAGATTCAGCACCATCAAAATCCGCTTTCTCAGTAGCATATCCTAAGATACCAAAAGTTGCTTCAATAGCAAATTTGTCAGAAACGAAATAACTAATTCCAGGAGCGAAACCTGCAGATATTCCATCCGTTTTCACATCTGCTAATTTGTCATCTGTTGCATTGTAATCTACTCCTAATTCAGCAAATAAAGAAAACTGA
>Ga0209344_10001165_pt1 | contig 36285 bp, 23 predicted proteins | sample Cruoilmetagenom6_FD_187293 | JGI IMG/M metagenome (GOLD analysis project Ga0209344, IMG submission 187293) | Oil polluted marine microbial communities from Coal Oil Point, Santa Barbara, California, USA - Santa Barbara Oil Seep Sample 6 (SPAdes)... | ecosystem: Environmental > Aquatic > Marine...
AAAGCGGGTGAACGGACTCGAACCGTCAACATTCAGCTTGGAAGGCTGACGCTCTACCATTGAGCTACACCCGCAAAAAGAACAAACTTGCGAAGGAAACAAGGTCTCAAGGCTCAAAGTCTTAATACCAATGATTCTCTCGCGATGTGAGTATAGGAATCCTCATCTCAATGGCAATCGGAAAGCAGTATAGATTTTGATTCTCTTCAAGAAATCGGAGTTTGGAGGATATAATCTGTTATGCAGGAATGATTCTTGTCTAGGAGAAAATATGAAACGCACAGCTATCGCGATAACACTGCTCGCTTCACTCGCATTTGTACAGGGATGTGGCGGCGAAGGAGGCAAGGCCGAATCAAGTAGTTCAGAGGCTGCGCCAGCAGTTGATTCTGCTGCATTCGCACGAGCAAGAGGCAAAGTCGTCTACAACAAGACCTGTATCGCATGCCACGGCGAAAACGGAGTCGGGGTTGAAAATCTAGGTAAAAACTGGGTGACTAGCGATTTCATCCGAGATAGCTCTGACGCTGAGCTTCTCGCATTTATTCGCGCAGGACGTACCATAGATGATCCGATGAGCGCAGGCATATCGCCGATGCCTCCAAGCGGTGGCGATCCAACATTGACTGACGTAGAGCTTGGCAATGTCATCGTTTACATGCGTAGCTTGCAAAGCTAACGATTGTAAATGTACAACTTTGAATCGAAATGAGCCTGCGAACGATTAATCGTTCGCAGGTTTTCTACATCGTATTGCTAAGAACAAAGGGATCTCGCGTCGAGCGCTGTTTTCCGCAGCAGCACGAGGTCCAGGTTCACTTGTGCGTCGGCTTGCCCATTCCTCGACAGCATCAATCATGAGCCCGTTGGATGCACATGCATTCATGTACGAGCTGATTGGACGATGATGAGTGACAGTTGTGATCGCGGGTTTACCATTAGCGACTTCGCCTGGATTCATTACGATGTTGTTGGACTTCTCTGAGAGATATTGATCAATGCGTCTGAACTGGACTTGTTGTCCGTTTCGTTCATCCATTGTCCATCCCCATGCTGAGCCACCCATGACTCGGTACGCAGGATGAGAGATCACAAAGACAAAGCGTCCACCGGGTTTGAGTCGATCGTACACGCCTTTGAAGACTTGCTCGATGTGTTCGATGTTCATCATCGCCATCACACAGGTCGCAGCGTCGCAAGGTTTAAACTCAAGCTTCGACAGATCGCACGCATCCCATACTTTAAAGGATGTTCGATCAGTTGCTCGTTTGTTCGCAGCATCAATCAAAGCGTCAGAGATATCGGTACCCAAAACCTCTTCAACATCGGAGTGGGTTGCGATGTACTCACTCATCACACCTTGTCCACACGCAACATCGAGCACTCTCTCGTCTGATTCCAGATCGAGCAAGTTCATAACGCCGGGGAGAATAATCTGCTGATGATGATCTGATCCGCGATGTGCGATCAGTCCTTCGTACCAACCTGCAACATGATCCCAACCCTTTTTAACAACGGAAGAGTCTGTTTCTGTGCTTGCGTTGATCGCCGCATCCGCCGGCGGCTCTGCGCCCATTGCGAGCCAGAATGATGCAGGCGCAGGGCACTTGTATCGTGTAGTCTTGTCTTCTTCAGGATGGGTAATCCGAAGTCCATTTGCATGGAGCGCGAGTCTATGGATATCGTCTCGGATTGCGCCGTGTTTGTGATCGCCGACAACTGGATGTCCTGATTGAGCAAGATGCTCGCGGATCTGCTCAGGCAAATCCGGACGAGCTCTGACTCGAATAAGACTGAGTCCATTTCCAGATTCAACAACTCGGATGTGTGTACTGGGTGTAGCACCCATTCCACTCGAATGAGTAACAGGGCCTGTGATTGTTTCGCCGGTTACCTTCGCTTCTTCTCCGAAGACGCCTTCAACGAGCGCGAGGTAACTGGTCTCAGGATGAGTCTGAGTTCGAGGGGAATCTTCGCTATCACGCATCGCAACGAACAAGACAATCCCTGATGCACTCGTGTCAAGTTCGTGCGCTACACGCATCAAACGCTTGCGAGCGCCGGATAATTCTTCGACCATGTCGACGAGAGTGGGAGACTGCCCTTTGCGGGTAGCAATACCCGCTGGTTTATTAACGAGTAGTACGAAGTTGTCCTTGTCGACGATGTCAGGCTTTGGATACCGAACGCGCACTTCGCGTGGACCGTCACGGTCATCGCGATTGAACCCTCCTTGACGCGGAGCTCCGCGTCCATCAGGTCGTCCTCCTCCGAAACCGCCTCCGGATCTTCCGTCGCGAGGCTGACTTGAGTATCCGCCGCCGCCGCCGCTTGGGCGCCCACCACTTGGTCGGCCTCCAGATTGACCACCTGAATATCCGCCCCCAGAGTATCCGCCACCGGAATACCCGCCTCCGGTGTTTGGACGCCCGCCGCTTGGACGGCCTCCACTAGGACGGCCTCCACTGGGTCGACCTCCGGATTGTCCGCCGTACCCTTGGTTGGGTCTATTGGAGCCGCCCTGGTTTGGGTTTCCTTGGTTCGGGTTGCCTTGATAAGGGTTTCCGCGACTTTGGTTCCCATAGTTCTGATCGCCTTGGTTGCGAGGTGGCCCCTGATTTCGAGGCCCCTGATTGCCGCGGTTTCCGCCGGAGAAATATCCTCCTCCGCCGTTGCCGCCGTTGCCGCCGTTGCCGCCGTTGCCGCCGTTGCCTTGATTATTGTTTGAACGATCGCCGTCGCCACCGTTTTGCTGATCGCCGTCATTGCCTTGATTTGATTGATTGTCTGTCATTGATCTTGTTTCCAGTCTACATCTAGGCATTGATGGATTTTCGTTGATCAGTCAACGGTTCCAGTTGGTTCAAAAGCCACTTCGCGAACTCGGCCTTCGTGATAGTGCCTGGGGTTGAGCTTTCGTGCTCGATGCCTCGCTCAGCATTGCCAATGAGTGTTGCCTCTATTGAGTCGGAGTCCATTGTTTCTAAGGCATTTGCGACAATCAAATCGATATTTTTCCGAGCGAGTTTGCTCAGTGCTGAAGAGATCATCCGATCCTTGGGTTCGAGTGCGAATCCAACAAGGAGTTGGTCCTCTCTTGCAGCTTTGGAGCAAGCAGCGAGCAAATCAGGGGTTGATTCGAGCTTGATCGACAGATTTCCACCTTCTCGTCGTCTTTTTCCTTCGAGATTCACTTCATCCGGTGCTGGACGATAATCCGCGACCGCGGCGGCCATAATCAATGCATCCGCTTCTGGAAGATGCGTCTGAAGAAGATTTTCAAGATCTGAAGTCGATTGGAATCTAACAAGGGTGATTTTGGGGTTCTCAGGGACCACAGCGTTTGGGCCGAGCAAGAGACATACATCCCAACCCATTGATACTGCTTGCTCTGCGAGCGTCGTTCCTAGTCGGCCTGAGGATCTATTTCCGATAAATCGGACTGCATCGATGGGTTCATATGTTGGACCGGCGGTTATCAATAGTCTGCGTGTCGCTTCGTTTACAATCACTATTTACCTCTTTGGGTTCCGAATGGGGTGGAACTTGATGTCTCCACTGATCGTAGAGTCAAAGACGCCCAAGGGGCTTGAAATTCATGAATCCCGCTGCAGATCGCATGTCTTGATTCTGCATGTCTGCCCTTGGTGTCCCTATAGTGTCATCCTAATCACGGTCGACTCGTTTTTTAAAGCGTTGATTTGAGTACATCGCATATATCGAAGAGGATAGAGCAAACCTATGGCAAGAAGTCGGAAAAAGCTCGGACAGATTCTCGTAGCTCAAGGAGCGATTAACGCTCAACAAGCTGACATGGGTCTCAAGCACGCTCAAGAAACTGGAAAAAGGCTCGGTGAAGCACTCGTTGATCTCGAAATTATCGATGAGATGCAAGTTGTCAAAGCACTTGCAGCTCAATACGGCATGAAGTATGTCGATCTCTCGAATGAGAAGATCAAGAAACTCATCGATGAGGATGCACTCGATAAGGGTGTTATGAAAAAGCATCTTGTTCTTGCACTCGGTAAATCCGGCGGCAAGATGAGACTCGCAATCCATGATCCGATGGATCTTGAGATGCTCGACAACCTCCGTTTTCGACTCAATATGGATGTCGAACCGATGCTGGCGACGAAAACTCAGATCCGTAACTACTTAGAAGGTGGTTCCGCGAGTGCTCCTGCAGCGCCTGGTGTGTCCAATGCGCCGTCGATGACTGATGGTGAGTCGCTCGTGACAGACTCAATCGATCGCTCGATTGATCGTTCGCTCGATCGATCAATGGACAGGTCAATTGATGTTTCTTCTGAAGACTCTCCAGTTGTGAAACTGGTAAACCGAATCCTCGATGAAGCGGTACGAAATCGAACGAGTGACATTCATATCGAACCGATGGGTGATCGTGTTCGATTGAGATACCGAATCGACGGCGTGTGTATTGAGCGTGACAATCTTCCGAAACGAATGCAGAACGCGATTCTGTCTCGCCTCAAACTGATGGCCGGGATGAACATTGCTGAAAAACGAGTACCTCAAGACGGTCGAATTAAGATCTTCGTCGATGAGGTTGGTATCGACTTCCGTGTTTCGGCCTGTCCAGCATATCACGGAGAGTCAGTCGTTCTTCGTATTCTGCGTCCAGATGCAGTTCGGATCGGTCTCGTGAACCTTGGGTTCGAACCTGAAAACCTTGATGTGTTTAATAAGATCATCCGTCGACCAAACGGGATTTTCTTGGTTACAGGCCCAACAGGTTCGGGTAAAACAACCACGCTGTATTCTGCGTTGGATGTTCTTAACCGTCCTGATCGCAAGATCATTACCGCTGAAGATCCAGTTGAATACAACTTCGATGGGATCAACCAATGTCAAGTTCGTGAGAGTATTGGGTTTACATTCCCTTCGATCTTGAGATCCATGCTTCGACAAGCACCAAATGTGATTCTTGTCGGTGAAATCCGAGACAAGGAAGTGGGGGAGATCGCAATCCAGGCGGCTCTAACAGGCCACTTGGTGTTCTCGACTTTGCATACAAATGATGCGCCGAGTGCGATGACTCGATTGATTGATATGGGGATTAAGCCGTTCCTTGTTGCGAGTTCAATTCAAGCTGTGATGGCGCAGCGTCTAATTCGAGTTCTCTATAAGAGTAAGCGATTAGCAACAGAAGAAGAACTGGATCACAAGTACCTTAGCTTGATTAACCTGAAGCCTGAAGAAGCACTCGGGCGCGTGTACACCGCTGTAGGTTGCGAAGAAGCACCAGGTGGATACAAAGGCCGAAAAGCGATTTTCGAAATGATGCTGATGAACTCGGAGATTCGCGAGCTTGCATTCCAGCAAGCTCCTGCGTCCAAGATTCGTCATGCTGCAGTCGCTGCAGGTATGAAAGAACTCGTTGAAGACGGAAGGCTCAAAGTGCTCAATGGCGTGACGACCCCTGAAGAGATCGCGCGTGTGAGCCAATCTGAGTAGAAGAATCCCATTTGTTTCGCTTGTTCGATTGAGCTTGCGGAGACAACGAATTGATAAGTCAGGAGATTGAAACTATGTCAACAGTACAAATTGACAGATTGCTTGATACGGTCGTAAAAACAGGTGGGTCTGACCTTCACCTGACTACGGGAAGGCAGCCCACGATCCGCCTTAACGGTGGACTCCGAAATCTTCAGACAAAGGTGCTCGATTCCGACGACATGGTTTCGTTGATGAAATCGATCACACCTGAGCGAAATCAGCAAGAGCTGCAAGAAGAAGGGGGTACCGATTTCGGTTTCGCTTACGGCGATGCTGCTCGATTCCGTGTGTCCGTCTTCCGTCAGCGCGGAGATATCGCGATCGTACTTCGTCAGATCCCCAATAGGCTTTTGACATTCGATCAAATCGGTCTTCCTGATATGTGTAAGGACCTGGTCCGTCGTCCACGTGGGATGTTCCTCGTGACTGGGCCAACAGGCTCAGGAAAGACAACATCCTTGGCGACAATGATTGATTACATCAATCAATATATGGATCATCACATCGTGACGATGGAAGATCCGATTGAATACTACCATCAGCACAAAAAATCGATTGTGAACCAGCGTGAAGTTGGGAATGATGTTCCGAGCTTTGCCGAAGCTTTGCGTCGTGCACTTCGTCAGGACCCCGATGTGATCCTTGTTGGTGAAATGCGTGACTTGGAGACTATTGAAGCGGCAGTTCGTGCTGCGGAAACTGGTCACTTGGTCTTCGGGACACTTCATACAACTGGTGCAGCAAAGACTATTGACCGTATGGTTGATGCGTTTCCTGTTTCACAGCAGAACCAGATCCGAGTCCAGCTCTCTACAGCGTTGATCTGTGTCCTCTCTCAAGTGCTTCTTGGACGAGTGGATACCAAGGGAATGGTTGCGGCTTACGAGTTCTTGGTTGTAACTCCAGCGATCGCGAACTTGATCCGTGACAACAAGAGTTATCGAATCGATTCAGCGATCCAGACTGGTAAGAAGTACGGGATGCAGTTGCTCGACGATCACCTCTGGTCACTCTATTCGCGAGGCATGATCTCAGCTGAAGAGATGGTGGATAAGTGTAAAAACCAGACAGATCTGAGAAATAAGGTCCATCAGGCCGGCGGTGTTATTGGCCGACCTGAACTGGATGATCCAGAAGCTTCAAAGGAAGTTCCTGACTCCTGAATGGGGTTTTGGAGGATCTTGAAGGCAGATTTTGTCCTTCACAATCTACATGTCGTAACGCGTAAAGACTTGTTTAAAGGGTTTTTAATAAGAACCTCTGCCCTATTATCTGCGAATATTTAGTTGCACCCTTGTACAGTGCAACCATCGGCGAAGACGCCCGATCGGAGTGAGTTATGGATCCATCTGAACTAAAAGGCCGGAAGCTCGGGCGCGTGTTGACCAAACTGAAAGTGGTCACTCGTGAACAAGTGCATGAGGCGATCGGAATTCAGAAGGGGCGTACCAATAAGGTTCGCATCGGTGAGATCCTCAAGGAACTCGGATACTGCACTGATATTGAGATCGATCGAGCTCTCGCTGGTCAAGCTGGGATGGAATATGTCGATCTCGCTGGAGTGGAACTCGATGAAGAAACAGTTGGAGCGATTCCTGCTGAGAACGCGAAGGCGTATCAGTGTGTTCCGATCGAGTACAACGCTTCGACTCGTCAGCTCAAAGTTGCTTTGAAGAGTCCGGATAACTTCCAAGCGGTTGACGACCTTCGATTATTGATGGGTGCGAAAGTTGAAGCTGTCGTCGCGGCGCCGGCGGCGATTGACGCTCTCATCGAGAAGTACTACTCCAAAGGTGAGTCGATGCTCGATGTGGTTAACGCACTCGCATCAGACAAGAACCTACAAGAACTCAGCGGGCACTCAGATCAGTCAATCGATCTTGATGCAGTGATGGATGCCGCGGGTGATAACCAAGTGATCAAGCTGTTGAATCTCGTATTGCTTCAAGCGATCCGGGATCGTGCGTCAGATATTCACTTTGAGCCATTTGAAAATGAGTTCAAGATGCGTTATCGCATCGACGGCGTGCTGTATGAGATGGTGCCGCCGCCGAAGCATTTGGGTACAGCGATTACCAGTCGTGTGAAAGTCATGGCAAACCTGGACATCGCAGAGCGGCGATTGCCGCAGGATGGTCGTATCGAGTTGACAGTTGGAGGGAATCCAGTCGACTTGCGTGTGGCGATTCTTCCAACGATCTATGGCGAATCATGTGTAATGCGTGTGCTCGATCGCGGAAATGTAGAGCTCTCGCTCGATCGCGTTGGTTTCCGTCCGGATGATCTTGAACACTTCCGAGGCTTGATTAAAAAGCCAAACGGAATCGTGATCGTGACAGGTCCAACTGGTTCTGGTAAGACAACGACGCTTTATGCGGCGTTAGCGGAGCTCAACGATATCGAGACAAAGATCTTGACTGCTGAAGATCCTGTCGAATACGACATTGATGGTCTGTGTCAGGTTCAAGTGAACGCTGAAGTGGGTTTAACCTTTGCATCTGCACTGCGTTCATTCTTGCGTCAAGATCCAGATGTTATTCTGGTTGGTGAAATTCGTGACTTGGAGACCGCTCAGATCGCGGTCCAAGCATCACTAACTGGTCACTTGGTGTTATCCACTTTGCATACGAATGATGCACCGAGTTCAGTGATTCGATTGGTTGACCTTGGTATTGAGCCGTTCTTGTTGACTGCAACGATTGAGGGAATCGTTGCTCAGCGATTGGTCAGAACTCTCGAACCAAAGACGAAGGAAGTGTTTGTACCTACTGAACAAGAGCTCATGGAGTTGGGTCTCCATCCTGAAGATGTTCAGGGTCGTCAGTTCTGTCGTCCAGGCAAGAGCTCAGGAGTGGGTGGCGGATACAAGGGTCGTATGGCGCTCTTTGAAATCATGACACTCGACGATGAGATTCGTGAGTTGATGATGAATGAAGCAAGTACAACGGTTCTTCGCAACTCGGCGAGGAAGAAGGGTATGAGATCACTCCGAGAGAGCGGACTTATGGCGCTTTACGAAGGGTTAACGACGATTGATGAAGTCGTTCGTGAAACACTTGATGAAGAATAAGAACTCGCTCAACAAGAAGGGCATTCACAGAGTGACTGTCTCAAAGTTGAGATGAGATTGAGTTGAGAATAGATTGATTTGAAATGCCACCTTGGCGGCAAGCTGAAGGGCCGACCAAGGTTAGGAGTAGATAGATATGGCAACTTACACATACCAAGCTCTGAACGCATCTGGCAAAACTCAAAAGGGTACTGTCGAAGCGTCAAGTTCAGAAGAAGCAATCCAGCGGATTAAATCGCAGGGATACTTCCCTACATCTGTTCAGGCGCAGAAAGATAAGAAGTCAGCAGCAAAAGGCGAGAAGGGCGAAAAAGGCTCAAAGTCAAAGGTGAAGAAAAAGAAGAAGGGTGGCGGATTCTCCATCGGTAATGTCAAGCCCAAGCACTTGACTCTCTTCACTCGTCAGCTTTCTACATTGCAGGATGCGGGTTTGCCATTGCTCCGCTCGTTGCAAATTCTTGAGAGTCAACAAAAGCCTGGTTTGCTCAAGAACATTCTCTTGGGTGTTACCGAAGAGGTTGAAGGCGGTAGTTCGCTCAGTGAGTCGATGGGGAAATATCCAAAGGCATTCAATCACTTGTACACCAAGATGGTGAACGCGGGTGAAATCGGTGGTGTGCTCGATGTCATCTTGCAACGACTCTCCGAGTTCATGGAAAAGAGTGAACGACTCAAACGCAAAATCAAAGGTGCGATGGTGTACCCGATCGTGGTTATTATCGTCGCGGTCACGATTCTTGTCGGAATCATGTTGTTCATTATTCCTCAGTTTGAAACTATCTTTGTGGACTTTGAAATTGAGCTGCCAAAGTTGACACAGGGTTTGATCAATACGAGTCGTTGGGTCGCGGGCTCAGGAGCAGGCGGCGGAGTTCCTGGATGGATCATCCTCGTCTTTGGCGGACCAATCCTTTGGATTAGTCTTAAGCTGATCCGAAAAACGCCTCCAGGCCGTGCGGTATCCGACATCTTGATTCTCTGGGTCCCAGTACTGGGTACTTTGATTCGTAAGACAGTCATTGCTCGCTTTACTCGAACACTTGGAACGCTCATCAGCGCCGGTGTACCGATTCTTGAAGCAGTCACGATTACTGGACAAACTTCGGGTAACTATGTGTTCGAAAAAGCACTCACAAATGTGCACGATTCGATCCGTGAGGGTGAAACCTTTGCGACACCTTTGCGTGAATCAAAGACCTGTGACGCGATCGTGGTGAACATGATCGATGTGGGTGAAGAAACCGGTGAAATGGATGCGATGCTTCTCAAAATCGCGGATAACTATGACGAAGAGGTTGATGTTGCTGTTGCAGCGTTAGTGTCATTGCTCGAACCATTAATGGTTGTTGTGCTCGGTGGCATGGTCGGTACGATTGTTGTCGCGATGTTCTTGCCCATGATCAAGATGCTTGAGTCATTGGGTTAAGAGAAAAGCAGGATGCTTGTCAGAAGGATGGGTCTGGGGACTCAGCAGGAACGGATGTGGATCATGATGATCAATCAAAAAGATCAATGTAGTCTCAAGAGAAGTGAGCGAAGGCATGTTCTTCGTGCAGGCTTTTCATTGATCGAGCTATTGGTCGCGATCGGGATCATTGGTTTAATCGCAGCGTTGCTTATCTCCTCACTCAATCGAGCAACTAAGACTGCTCGAAGAGCTGCGAGTCAGCGATCAGCTGCGGCGCTCGCGCAGTCTGTGAAGCAGTTTGAAAATGAGTTTGGTTTCTTGCCTCCTATGGTTCATGATGGAGTTGTGATTACTGCAGGGAATATTGCTTTTCGCCCGTTGCTGCCCGATGGGACGATTTCTGATGATGGACCAATCTTAGAGCAAGCATCAGGATTCAAAACCGTAGTTGTGTGGTCAGAGGGTTTAGACTTCAACTTCTTCCGCCGTCGATCGGGTCTTGGACCAGATGAGATCAACCTGGCAAGAGGTGGCGAATGGGATAACGATGCAGCGTGGGATGATCGTCGTTACAGCATCTATTCGCTTTCGTACTTCTTGACTGGAGTGCTCGACAAAGACATTGATGGCGTCCGCGGACCTGGGTTTGCTCGGCCGAACATTGATGGGTCGTTCCTTGGAGTTGGTTACCCAATCGGAAGCTCACGCGATCGATTCGAGCCGTTGATTGATGTTGATCGTCGCGGGGTCCGTTTATCGAATGACTATGTTGATGTGCGAGCATACCCAGAGCATCTGCTCAATGGTTCGACTCCTCCAACAGTATCCGATGCGTATGGGGATTATGAAACATTCCAGCGTCCAGCGTTGATCGCACTTGTTGATGCGTTCGGAAATGCATTTCGATACTACCGCTGGGAGCATGGCAGATTCTTAGATGGACAACTGGTTGTTGAGGATCAGTTAGATCTCAATATTCCAGCGGTCTTGATCGATCCTGTTGTGTATTCAAGCGTTAAGAACGAACGCCCATTGGTTGGCGAATATGATCTCACTAATGGAGATATCAAACTTCGTGATGCAACATTCGCAATCGTGAGTGCTGGACCTGATGGGTTCTTTGGAACAGAAGCAATCGAAACAATTGCAGCGTTCTTGAGTACTGAAGTGCCAACTGATCTCAAAGAGATAGCTGATCTTCGGTTTGAAGTTTGGGCAGACAACGCTGTGGAGGTTGGAAACTAATGATCAATCAATCTTCACAATCAAATACTCATGTTTCGCACGCAGCGGGAATCGTCCGCCGTGGATTCACAATCATTGAACTACTTGTAGTCGTACTCATCGGGTTGATCATCCTATCGATTGCGGTCCCTGCATTTCAGTCGATGATTTACTCATCGAATCGTTCACTCGCGGTCAACGCTGTCGAAGCAGCGTCTTTGATGGCTCGCGATGTCGCACTGAGTTCAGGTCAAGATGGAGCGGTTGTCTTTGTCTATGACCCAGTTATTGGCAAGGTTCAAATCATCCCTGCGGTAATGGTTGGCACACTCAAAGAATCTACAACTGCTCCAGGAATTGGTGGTGGAGGACTCGGGTTCAATGAAACTCCGTTCTTCTATCGTGATGTCTTTGTACCTGCGACTTCAGGTGAAACGATCGAGATGCCTTCGTTCTGGATGGTGCGCGGATACGCTCCTCCGCATTCTATGATCGATCGTGACTCAGCTGGGAACCCTGCTGCAGTTTGGTTCACTTCAGATGCTTACGGCGGAGTCAATCCAAACGATGCTGTCAAAGACAGCGATCACTGGGTATTCCCTGAGACTGGATTCTTTGCTCGCAACTCACAAGTTGTTGGCGGTTCACTTGACGGTGAACTCGACAATGTGAATGCATCAGATCCAACTGCTCGTCAATCATTCATGATCCGTTTTAATGCACGGACTGGAGTAATGAGTCGAGACACAAACTCTGCACTGTTTGTGAATCCGCGCAATAGTCGGATGCGTCCATACGGGGATCAGCCACGCGATCTTGAACGCGCACTGCGTATCGATCTCGCTGACAATGTCGAAGCTTGGGCTCAACGAGCAGTCGAAGCTGGAAATCTAACTCCAGGCGATACCATTCCTTGGTCACCCAATGATGAAACATTACGTTCACAGATCATCGGGAATGCGTCAAACGATACGATCTTGGTTAAGCCTGTAACTCGCATCGCGGTATACGACGAACGCAAGCTCGGAATCGGAGTCAGCGCACGCGGGCTCAACAAGTTTACCAACACAATCTACTTGCCTGCGGATCAGTCCAGTACAGATAACGAAATCAAGTTTGACGAGAACCTGTTTGCAAGCGGTTTCAGTGAGAGTCAACTTCTCGAAAAGATAGATCAATGGATCGATGGGGACACCAACTTCGACGGGTTATTCAACGCCGAAGATGAGCCAGAGACCCGTTTGTACCTGATTCAGTCGTACACCGGAGAACTCCAGGAGGTATTGCGATGAATCAGCAGAGCAAAGTTATGCTTGAAAGATGCAAGACAATGGAATCACGCCGCGCGTTTTCGCTGGTTGAAGTATTGATCGCGATCCTTGTGCTCGCAATCGGACTACTCGGACTCGGTGCAATTTTCCCTGCAGTGATTGCTGAGCAACGCAATGCGTTCGCAGTCATCGAAGGCGAGAATGTCGCGAGTGCTGCTCAAGCGTTGTTGTCGAACAGTGAGATTATTGATTTCTCACTGATCAGTACTGATTTCAACAAGAAAAATGCGAATGCCGATGAGCGGTACAGCTATGAGTGGACAGTGCCGCAGGATGGTAATGCTGCGAACTACTATGGTGGCTGGCCATCGCCTATCCCGAGCTATGCAGATTTCACGACTGGGTTGTGGAGTATGAACGCAAACGGTTCATCGATCAATACTGATATCTCAATCGTCAATAGCAATCCATGGGTTGGTCAAATACCAGTCTCAACACGTCTATTCCCTCAGCCATACTCTGGGAAAGATCCCAAGTTTGTCTGGGATGTCGCGCTGCGAAGAGAACCATCGGGTGATCGTTTACAAGCAGCGATCTTTGTGCGTCGCATTGATGCACGAATCCGCGTTCCAAAGAACTACACATTGAGTGATGTTCTTACCAATGGCGGCTCAACCGTTCTTCCAACTGAACCAATTCTTCCAGTTGCGATTGATGCATCGAACGGGCGCATCGCGGTGGATGATGGAATAAACGGCAACTTGGTTTACGCCGCAATCCAAACTCTACAAGTGAAGGTACATCCTGAACATCTTGATTGGTTGATCTTTGAAGATGGACGAAACCCTGCGCTTGACGGTTCAGTGGGATTTGCTTCCAAGTCCGGCCAACAACTTCTCGATAACACAGGTGTTGTCCGGACAGTGACTGGTATCCCAACTGTGGATCCAAGTGATCCGCTTGCAAGTGAGTTCACGAACAATCGTGTTGTGTTGATAGACCCTCCGTTTACGCTGCAGAATGCAGGCGGATCGGATACCAATAATGCTCGTCCTAGTTCAAATACAAATAATGTGGACTGGGATGACGAGCGAGCAAGCTGGGTTCGTCAAGTGATCTTTACGCCTCGAACTCCTGTCGCGATCCGTGTCGTTAATCTGGAGGAGTTACGATGAATAATCAATCAAACTCTCCAAAGAATCACATCGGTCGACGCGGATTTACTGTTGTTGAGATGATCGTGACAGTTGGTATTCTTGTTGTAGTTACAGCAGGGATCGCAACGATCTTTAGCACTATCGGCGATACCGTCGCTCGAGGTCGGAAGCTGTCGGAGCTGAATCGCTTCGCAGCTCGTGTTGAGCTGGTTATGCGCAATGACTTCGAAAATATGACCCGCGATGGTTTCTTGGTCATTGTCAATAAGAACGCAAACTTCGGGCGCGATGTTCAACTCTATCGCGGCGAAAAAACGGATATCGATAAAGATCTGTTCCCTGGGTTCTCCGACTTTCTCAAAGGTGGACGAATCCGACGAACAGACGAGATCATGTTCTTTACTCGTGACGAGTATGAATCTGCTCGCAGAGCGATTTCTCCAGACATGATCGCACGCTCGCAAGAAGCTGCGATCTACTACGGGCATGGACAAAAGCGTCGTCCTGAACTTGTCAATATTCAAAGCCCAAACAACTTCTTCTTCAATCCAGCTCCATGGGATTCCAACTATGACTATGCAGGTTCGATGAACCAAGCAGGGTTGGGCATCAAATCAACGACTGGGGTTTTGAATCCCAACGAGTTCGCTCGTGATTGGTCACTCCTTCGCAATGTCACGCTGTTGGCTACCCCGATCGGTGAATCACAGAGTGTTCCTATCGATTTGTTTGGAATCAATCAGTTCAACCCGCTTGAACGAGATTTGCTCGAAGACTCTGATCGTCAGATTGGATTACAGCCGGCGCAGCGGAGTATCTTTAACTCACTGGGTTGGTCAAGAGCATCTCGCGTTTCTCCAGGCTTGCCTGTCCCAGGGGCTTCTGACAAAATTCGCTGGTTGTTTGATCGTGTGAACAATAACTTAGATGCTCGTGAGATGCCAAGCTACCGATCAAGCGGGCTCGTTGATGTTGTCACAGAAGATCTCGCAACAATCCGTGGGATGATCCAAGCGCTTCCAGTGAAGGTTGCTCCAACTGATTACGCAAACTTTTCCTCAGGCGGCGGCTTCGGTGCAAGCCGCGGCGTTGATCGCGTGAACTTGAATCGTGACGACTTTGAGGATGATTACTGGGCAACCGAATCAGATAGTGATCCAAATATTCCAGATCCTAAAGATTCTGAAGAGCTTGATCTTCTCAGAACAAACAGCGTGAGCGTCGCTCATCGAAATAGAATTCGTTCGTGGATGATTGATGCGCTCCCAAGTCGATGGGATACAAGCAACACTGCGCTTCCTATTCATCTCACAGGGGTTCGATACGAAGACATTCCGACTCGATTGATGTTCAACGATTCAGAATTTCCAGCATCGGATAACGGCGAGATCGAACGAGCATTCGCTGAAGCTAATCAAGAGATGCTTGGATCATCTGTCTTTGTTCCAATGTGTACCGAGTTCATCGTTGAATGGTCCTACGGGTTTGTTGACAACAATATCACGGTCCCTACGAATCCAGATTACAAGAAAATGTTGTGGTACGGGCTCGATCGTTATATCGACTCTGATAAGAACGGATTCTTAGAATCTATTGATCAGCGTACTGCTTTGCCATATACACGAAGAGGGATTGGTCAAGCTGGAGCGGATCCAGCACTCGCGGACAGAACTCGTGATCGAGGAATGGAACCACGATTGATCGTTGGGGTTGATCGGCTCAGTGTCCCAGGCGGGAATCCTCCTCCGCTCTCACCTGACACTATCGAGATAGCAACCTTTGGGTTCAACGATCCCAAGGGATCGATTGATCATTCCGATGACACAATCTGGCAATGGCCTAAGTTTGTTCGAGTAACGATGACACTCGCAGACCCAACTGAACGAGATATCGAAGAGACCTTCCAGGTCATCTTTGAGATACCTGAACTTGAGCGATGAGGAATTGTGCATCACTGTGAGCATCGATTGATGTGTAGCTTGATCACAATGAACAGCGGGGGACGCTGTGGTAAGAATATGAACTCTGCAAGCATCATGCATTGTTCAGTTACCAGGGTAAGTGCCCGAATTTGATGCACATCGCTCAGCGTACGAGCGGGAGATTGATATGACAACGAACAACTTCAACATTCAGCAGGCAAACACAACTCAGAATCCGCACAAGAGCGCGGAATGCAGAACAAGTCGTCGAGGTTCTGCTTTACTGATTGTTATTGGCACCCTTGCGCTCATATCGGTTTTCGCAGCGATCTATATCTCTATAGGTAGAACTGATCGTCGCGGCGCAACATCTGTGAAGAGTCGGATTGATCTCAACAGCACAACAGACAATGTTACTGATTATATTGCAACACAAATTGGTAATGATCGACTCGAAGCATTGGTTCAGCATGACGGTATCGGCGGGGTATTCGGCCGCCGAGAAGTTATTGATGTTCCATACACAGACTGGACTCGTCGTTCGGAAACAAACCTCGCTTCCGGCGAAGACTTGTTTACAGTATCTGGAAGCCCTCGAAGTGTCGGCGGTATAAGCGCTGAGAGCGATTATCGCGTCGCATCGGATCCTTGGCTCGCATCGACAACACCTGTGTATCTTGGGAATCCAGGGCCTGCGAACTTTGATCGCCCATTCTCTAATCTCGGATTTGCTGAGTTTGGTTACAACCAAGTACGTCCGAACCAAAAGAATTTCCTAAACAATCGTGACTGGTTGCAGATATCGAACTTCGCGCCGAACGGCCGATTTGTCAATTTGATCAATCTTCGTTCAAATCGTGTAGCGAATAGTTGGTCGTCAGGAGTGTCAGGAAGAGAGTTCGGCGGTTTCACTTCGGAACCAGGAGTTGGATACACAGTTCAATCCGACGGCAAGCGTGTTCGCAGAATGAGTAACTATCTCTCACTATGGAGAAAAGCGAATAACACTCCAGAGTCAAAGATTCGCGCATTTGATCCAGGGTTTGATGGTGTCTGGATTCCAGGTGAGAACGATCCAGTTGATATTGGGTTGAGTGCTACTGATGTGTTCAATACCCCTGCGGTCTTTAACATGTATCAACGGTTCATGTTCATGCCGATGGATCAAGCGTTTACAACACTCAACACGAGCGGGGATGACGCTTCGTGGGCGGATCCAGAATTCCCTGCGTATCAGTATGCAGATGCTGACGGCGACAAGATGGCCGACTCGCGTTGGATGGAGCTTGTCTCGACTAGTGACTTGAGCGAAGGAAACGGGACTCAACCTCGGGATGATATCGAATCTCTATACGATCAAAAGGAATACCGATTCTTTATTGCAGCTCGCGCAGTGGACTTGAGCTCGATGGTCAATGTGAATACTGCGACTGATCTTTTGACTCCTCCTACGAAGGAATACCCGCTTGGATTGACTCCTGCAGACATTGATCTCCGTCGTTTGTTGACACTTCAAGATCCAGCGGCGGATTACAGCAGCTTCACGAGCGGGCGCCCGCTTTCGATGAGCGATCTACATCGTCCATATCCTAACCCATCGACTCCAGCGGATGGACGAGCACGCTGGCAAGATTTCTCTTCGCCTCAAGTGAACTATGAGCGGAAAGAAACAGATTACCATGTGTACACCCATGAGTACCCTGGGGTTACTGAAGCTGAACGTGATCCGCGTGAGATTATCGGGAACTCTGCTTCGATGTTGATCGGCCGCTACGCATACTCTGCGTTGCGTGAAGGTATTACACTTGGGAGTTCACTGTCGAAAGAGTATCGTGGATACAACACTGACGTTCCGCCTTTGTTTACTCGCACTTCTCGAGATTTGCTCCAGTACCAACGAGATCCGACTGATATCAATCTTGTCCCTGGAATGATCACTGCAGAGCAGCGTTACGATCAGTACATGAAAGTCGGAAGTCTTGATCCTGCGAACCAGAGTACCGCATGGGCGCGAGGCACTGAGTTTGGTGGCGCTCTCTACGGCATGGACGATCTGACTGAGTTGCTCTCGTTCTTTGGAATGAATGATCCTCAAGTCACATCGCGCCTCGAACGCGTAACCACTGGTCGATACGAGAGTCCGAATGATGATGTGCTACAATCGAGACGCTATGGTCCGATGATGAGTAATCGTCAACTCGAGCTCGATGCGTTCAGCCACGGCGTGTATCGTGATCCGTTTACAGAACCAATCGAACCAAGTGATATCAACGGGATGATCTCTCTCAGTTCCATGGCGCACTTTGCGCTTACTCCAAGAACGAAGATGACTACTATCAACGGCTTTGTTCCGTTGATTTCATCAGATCTTTTGAATGATCCAATCACTTCAACTGCTTTGACACAAACTTCCGCGGCGGCCGATCTGCGATCGGCACTTTCGAACCCGAACGCGCTTTTCTCAATCTATTCAGGAGCACTCGCTGGAGAGTTGAAGACTCCCAATGGCTTCATGCAAGCCCCTGCAAATTGGCCGACTGATCCAGATACTTTTCAAGATCATCTCGCGTCGACTCTGATCTATGGACATCGTGGTCCTGAACTTGGATTGCGCATCGCTGCACACTCCGCGGTCAACATGAAGGACATCGCAGACAGCGATACAGACCCTTCGATTGCGACGATATTGGTTCATAACCAGATGCGGAATGATCTGGTGACCAATCAAACAAACAACTTTGATAATCCGGGCGCAGATAGTTTCTACGAACTCTATCCAGGAGTTGCAGATGGTAACCTTCTCGATCCAGATCCAGATATGACGAGATTGACAACAGGAACTCTTCCTGATAATCGTCAAGCAGTCAATGTGTATGGACTCGAAGCGATGCCCGTCCTTACTGAAGTGTCCGTGCTCTACGGATTCACCGATTCCTTCGGCGACGGAGACTTTGATCCAAATCATGATGCGTCGCTTATTCCTGGTGGAGATTACGATCATCATCCAGATGCGATGCAAGTCACGATCAACGGCGATCTCTCAACTGCGAATGACGATTTCCTAGTTCAAGTGCTCGCGTTCCAACTCCACAATCCATATGACCAACCGATCAGCTTGGGTGGATCAGGTCTTGCGACAAATGAACCGATGACACGCAAGCGATTGAATGATGATGAGAATGTGATCGATCCAACTGCGAACTATCAGTTCGATTACTATGTCGAATATGCAGGCCGATTCTACAAGCTCGGCGAGTACATCGAATGGTATCCATTCATGGATAGTGTTGTGAACTACATCTCAGACGATGACTCCGAATCTGCATTCATAGATGGTGTTGTTAACAATCCGGCGGTTGATGATCCCGATGGTAGTTTGTTGATGCCTGCAGGAACTGAATCGTCAGCTTCAGCGGGTTCAAATGAAGGTGACTTCTCGAACCAATCACAATACGGCGATTTCATCGTACGCAATATCCGTCTCGCGCCAGGTGAGACAAGAGTTTTCTATGTGATCTCCGATAAACGATTCGATGGAACGAATAACGCAGATGAGCGATGGACTCGGAACCTGACAGGTTGGGGCACGCTTCCTCGTAACTTCACTGCTGCTGGAGGAAACCCTGATGCAGATGGGGATCTGTTATTCGATGGTACTGACTCGCGAGGTTGGACAGGACCTGCAGAAGAATGGGTGCGTAGCCAGCTCAATGTAATGGGTGGACAAGCTCCAGTTATGATGATGGAGTTTGATCCTCGCGATGGAAAACTGCTCAACGAAACTGCGACTGGTACACTTTCAGATATTACCGTTGCTCATCTATCACCTGTTTTCGGGAATCGTAATGATGTCGACGAAGCTCGACTTTGGAAGAAAATCGTCACGAACAACGAAGAGTCGAACGATCTCAATGTTGCGGCGAGTGAACGAACAGATCGAAATTTAGTTGAGAACGATCTTCTGGTTGATCGGATGTCGGTTGATTTTGTGACTGATGTCACTCCGCTTGCTCCGGGTGATAATCCGATTTCTGATACGGTCACATATCGCGAGAGTTATCCCGCAGATACTGCGGGTGCAGCATCAAGAAATGTCCGCAATGACAATACTGGGATCACATTTGCTCAGTGGAAGACTTACCGACGTTTGGATTCTGTGACAACTGATGATCCATCGATTGGGCAGATCACTCCTTGGATGCTTCGTTCATTGGGGAATCCAAGTTCGACGCAAACAGAGCATGTTGATGATTTGGATATCGCATTCCTCGGCACTGAAGATTTCTTTACTGGTACTGATCTAATGGATACCGAAGAGAACCTCACTATATTGGGGGACTTTGAAATCCAAGAGACAATTCGGGATTTCTGGGAACTCGGGCGAGATCCAACAACAGGTACAATTGTTCAAACCCTTGCGCTTCAACCGCATTGGAAGTCGGATCCTGTTGGAGCATCTCCAGACGCAGGGGACGCTGCGAACGATACAACTGGAAAGTTTGCCCCGAGTATCTTGTCACTGACTGGAACTGCACTCGAAGGGATCGATCCGTTGAATCCTGTAGATGCACCTGAAATATTTACTAGTGGTAGTCATATTGGTGAAGCGCCTCGATTGGGTGATTTGCTTTTAGGATGGGGTATCGGTCCGTCGTACGCTCCAAAATCAGCACGACTTGTTGGAACTGCAGAGTATGTATACGACGAGTGGATGACTGCTCCAGAAGCGATGGCGATTGCTCTCGGGTTTGATGAAGATCCAGACGCTGGATTAGTTGGCACGAATGACGAAGCCGCAAGTATTTGGAAAGATGCTTACGATGTAGCGAATACTGCAGAGAACAAGCTGTTCGATGATGGACATCTCTCACTTGAAAACTACATCGCGTATGTGAATATGGATGTGAACACACCTCCTACTTTCCAACAAGGAATCGATATCCCTCGTGGTACAGGTGTACCGATGGCGATGGGTGTTGTCGATCATGCTCGTGCGATTCAACCGATTGATCAGCTGACAGATCCTGACTTATCAACTGGTGCATTGACTACACGCGAGCAAAGCCAGTTAGTGCTCAGCCGGCCAACCTATGGTGCAGTGAACATCAATACTGCTCCTGTCGAAGTGTTGCGTTTGCTTCCTGGTTTGACTCCAAGTCGTGCAACCTATTCTCCGAATCCGCTTGCTGCAAACGAAGTTGATGAATGGTGGGGCAAGACCTATCTCGGAACAAACTTACCAACTCTCGCATTGACTGATGTGTCTCAAAACCCGGATGTCGCTGCTGCGATCGTTGCGTATCGAGATCGTATCTACGGTGCTCCAACAACATCTGCGATGATTGAGACTGCGTCTTCATCTAATTTCTATGAAGCAGCGCCGATGAATATGGAGCCGACCGATCCAAGCTATGTTGCGAACAACATGCTTGAAGAGACAGAGCTCTTGTCACCGCTACCTGCGACTCTTTCGGATCCTCATACTCGTGAAGCGATGAGTGGTATTCCAGGTCTTCGTCAAACTCCAGGTTTCGGTTCTCTCGGCGAGTTATTCGCTGTGCGGATTGATCCTGAGTTTGAAACAACGAGCTCCGCTCGATGGAATGGGCTCAAGCATCTTTCAATCCAGCAATATGGGCACGATGATGTTGAGTCTGGAATTGACAATGAAATCACGATCATGTCGCAGCTCTTCAACGGCGGCAATACCGGCGAGACGATTGACGATTACGCCGAGAAGATCTCGATGGCGAACTCGGTTCTCAACACCATCAGTGTTCGATCTGATTACTACGCAGTCTGGTTCGTTCTCCACGGATACAAGGAATCTGATGTGACGAACCTGAATCCTGAAGATCCGATGGTTCCATCGATCAAAAAACGGTACCTAATGGTCGTGGATCGGACCAATGTAATCACGCCGGGGGATAAGCCCAAGATTTTGATCTTCAAAGAACTGCCAATTTGATCAAGTTGAGAGGGTCAAAGATCAGAATTTGATGGTTCAAGAGATGAGATTTGCCGATGAGTGGTCTACAGTAGTGACCGCAACAGGGTGTAGCTCAGCTTGGTAGAGCGTCTGGTTTGGGACCAGAAGGTCGCAGGTTCAAGTCCTGTCTCCCTGATTGATCCGTTCGGATCGTAAGATAGAAAAGGCTCATGCAATGCGTGGGCCTTTTTTATTTGCTTATGGAAATATTGAAAAATTGATCAGACAAAACAACTTGATTGTCAGTGATTTTCATGGCGTCGGGTTTACATACATCGACATGGATGGAGTAAGGTGAGTTCATGGCATTGTCAGGACAATCCAAAGAGCGATCGCGTGATAATTCAGGTTCTGAACCTGAATCGATTAGCGCGATCAAAGCGCCGAGCAGAGAACGAGACAATCCACTCACACGCTCTATAGCTGGAATGCTCGGAATGGGTGTGTTAGTGGTGATGTTTATCGCATGCTTGGGCTCATTACCTTGGACACTCACAACTGCATCTGATCAGAATAATCAAAAAATAGGTGTTCCTCGATATGATGCAGGATCTCCTAAGTCAGGAAGGATCCCTCCGTTCTGGTGGAGCTACGACGAGCAAGATATCGAGCGATCGACAGCAGCGATTGAGCTTCAAGAACTGGAATCGATTGCTCTAGAGCAAGACGTATCCGTTGATGATCTCCTGAATGCAACTGAAGGGCCGTTGCTTGAAGCAGTGCAACCGAGTTGGCCGACCTTCTGGTTCGGATCAGACATGCTCGGACGATCTCTGGGGACTCGCTTGCTCGCAGGGGGTGGTATCTCATTAACAATCGGGCTCGCCGCCGCGTTGATCAGTGTTGGTATTGGGACAATCTACGGTGCGCTCGCGGCCTATATCGGAGGCAAAGTCGATTCGTTCATGATGCGAGTCGTCGATGTGCTCTATGGACTTCCATATATCCTGCTCGTTGTGCTGCTCGCAGTAGCAAGCAACGCAATGGTTGATGAGTGGGTCACGCACAACAAAGCGAAGGAACGATGGATTCAGAAGCAGGTTGTTGAAACTCATTCTCAATCCGCTGATGGAACATTCTCACGTAGCGATGCAAGGGAGTTGCTCGCTCTTGATCTTGAGTTGCATGATCAATGGATGGAGCAAGCAGTCCAAAAATACCCTCGTCGTGAGCTCTCAGCAGGGACGAGGACTGCTCTTGATGTGTTGACATTGCTGATCGCGATCGGAGGCGTGAGCTGGCTCACAATGGCGAGAGTCATCCGTGGACAAGTGCTGAGTTTAAAGAATCAGCAGTTTGTAGAAGCTGCTCGCGCCATTGGTGGATCGCCCACTAGGATCTTTGTTCGGCATTTGCTCCCGAACTTGATTGGACCAATTGTGGTCTATGCAACGCTCGCAGTACCTCAAGCGATTCTCCAAGAGAGTTTTCTGAGCTTTCTTGGAATTGGTGTCAAACCGCCTCTACCAAGCTGGGGAAATCTCGCCGCAGAGGGGTTAGGTGAACTCAATACTTATCGCAGCCATTGGTGGTTGTTGTTTTTTCCGTGTTTATTGCTTGGAATCACACTCCTTGCAATGAATTTTGTTGGCGAAGGTCTCCGAGAAGCGTTCGATCCGAAGCGACAACGCTGATTATGGATGATATTGTATAGCTCGAACCTAAAATGGATGTGTCATCCATGATCCAGATAGAGGCAGGTGCAGATGCAGAATAAGTTTGGTCTCAAAGATTTCGTCCTGATGGTGCTCGTTGCAGTAGTTGGTGTGATTGCTTTTATGAGCATGAAACAGAACGATCGGCTGTGGGCAAAGACACAAGATCTGATCTCGACGGTCGGGACTGTAGAGCAGCAAGCAGCCAAGCTTGAACGCAACTTGCAGAACACTCAAGCTTCGACTGATGAGATGCTTTCCAAAGCAGACGAAATCGGAGCAAAGGTTCAGAATCTCGACGACCTTCTCTCGAGTGGTGCCTTCACGGTCAACACATCGAACAATGCGAATTCCAACCGAAATACGGATTCACAATCGACTCAATCGGAAAACACCGGACGCGGATCTTGGGCACGCCCAGGCAATGTCCCCATTGAGTGGCAACCAAAGCTCGACTTTGCAAACTCCCCATATGAAATGGAAGGGTACAAGCTCGGAGGCGAGTTTACTGAGATCTTCGAAGCTCAACCAAGCAAGCTCACTCCAGTTCTCGCAGAAGATGTGTACGGCCGACGAGTAGATGATCAGATTTGTGAAACACTTGCAGCGTTCGATCCTGTCACGCTTGAAGTGTCCGGCGTGCTCGCAGAAGCATGGCAATATGATCCAAACGGATACTGGCTTCGGGTGAAACTTCGCGACAATATCAACTTCTCAGACGGCGTTGAAGTAACCGCAGAGGATGTGCGTTGGAGTTTCCATGATTACATCAATAACCCGGAACTTGAAACTGAATCGTTACGCTCGATCATGACTTCGATTGAAGAAGTTAATGTCATCTCCGAGAAGGTTGTGGAGTTCATCTTTAATAAAGCAGATGCATACAACATTCAATCCGCATTGATGTTCTACATCCTTCCTAAGCATTTCTATTCAAAGCTTACTCCTGCACAGATCAACCAAAGCACCGCATTGGCAATGGGTTCAGGACCGTTCAAGATTGCAAATCTTGATGTCGATAATCAATGGGCACCCGGCCAAGATGTTGTGCTTGTTCGCAACGAACAGTACTGGGGACCGAAACCTGCACTCGCTTCAATGCGATTCAAAGCGATTACTGAAGAAATTGCTCGTCTTGCTGAGTTTAGGAACTCATCAGCGAGCATGATCCGTCCGAGTTCTCCTCAGTTCACTAAAGTTTCTCGTGAACAAGGTTGGGATGACTTTGCATATTCAAACAACTGGATCAATATCCGATCGGGATATTCATTCATTGCATGGCAATGTGGTCCACGCAACGGGAAACTCACTCCATTCCACGATAAGCGAGTCCGTCAAGCGATGACTTTGATTATCGATCGTCAGTTGATTATTGATGACATCTACGAAGGAATTGGAAATGTTGCTGTTGGTCCGAACAATCCGCCATCACCTGCTGCGAATCCAGAGATTGATCCATGGCCTTACGATCCTGAGCGAGCAGTCAAGTTGCTCGAAGAAGCAGGTTGGATTGATCGTGACGATGATGGTATTTTGGAGAACGAACGAGGAGATGAGTTTAGTTTCGAGTTCACAAGAGCAACCGGCGGACAGACTATCGAACGAGTCCAGAAGTATCTTGTCGATCAGTGTGCTTCAGTTGGTATCCGTTGTAATCCAAGAATCGTTGATTGGTCCTTGTACGATCAGATCATGAAGAATCGAGATTTCGACGCGATCACATTAGCGTGGTCAGCAACTGCTCCCGAGTCTGATCCAAAGCAGATCTGGCACTCGGATTCAATTCAAAACCAAGGGCATAACTTCATTCAGTGGGACGCAGGTCAAGATGTGTACATTGATAAGATCAAAACGACACTTGATTATGAAGAGCGCATGAATGTGTTCCATCAGTTCCATGCGTTGGTTAATGAAGAACAGCCTTACACTTTTATTCGTGTCTCACCTTGGTTAAGATTCATCAACAAAGACTTCCAGAATGTTGAAACATATCCAAAGGGTTTAGAGCAGCGTGAGTTCTTTTACGCGCCTTAATCCGGCTCACATACTTCAAGGAGCATTTGGAAAATGGGTGTATACATTCTCAGACGATTGTTGTTAATGATTCCGACTCTGCTCGGAATTACCTTCTTGGTGTTCATGCTGATTGCGTTGAGCCCTGGTGGGATTGGCGCTTCGCTCAATGTTGGTGGCGGACAGATGGAGCAAACGAGTCGTGCGATCAAAGAGGCGTACCTCGAAGATCGATATGGACTTGATGCTCCTGCATCAGTGCAGTATGTTCGTTGGCTTGGAAGAATCTCTCCGATCAAGTTTGGTAAACGTGACTTGCTCGATCCGACAGGGGAATACATCCGCTCTCCGAAGGAAGTGAAGGAACCGCCTTTATGGGATTGGTATATCACTCAGCTTCCTGAGCCTGAGGATGCCACTCCGATTGAATGGGAATCTGATGCTGATGAAGAATCAAAGTCTCGACTTTATCGGCGCCAATCGAATATCTATTCGCAATCGCGTGCGAAGCTGATCACTGGGCGCGCTCAGCTTGATACTGAACTTGGAAAAGCAATCGGTGAACTCGGGATTCAGGATGCTTTCAATAGCAAGGGAAAAGTGAAGCACGATGTGGTCGATTCAAATCGTACTCAGATCGAAGGCTCACCTCGCATCACTGAAATCAATCGGTTGGGCAATGATCTCGTCGGTTATTATCAGGGAGCAATCAATGAACGAGAGAAGTTGATCGCGGTTTTCGATGCAGTTCCGTATCCACAAGCTGGGATTCCAGTTGTCTCTGGGTTATATCTATCGAAACCAGACTTGGGTCGATCGTTCTCAAAGTCGCGACCAGTATCTGAGTTGATTGCTGAAGCGTTACCGATCACGATTCTTTTGAACTTGATTGCAATTCCGATCATTTACTTTATTGCGATCCCATCAGGGATGCTCGCGGCGGTTCGCGCAGGAGGAATCTTTGATCGGATCAGTGGTTCGATGTACATCGCGCTTTGGTCATTCCCAATCCCACTCGCGGGTGTGTTGATGATCGGATATCTTGCAAGTACAAACTACTTTGATTTTGGTGTCTTCCCAGCAAGTGGTTTGCACAGCGCTGCGTCTGAAGATTACACCTATCTTCCTTCGCAATCAGCAACGGGATGGCAACCAGGGTATTTGCTCGACATGCTGTTCCATATTGTGTTGCCTGTGAGTTGTTTGGTGTACGGCGGATTCGCGGTTCTCTCTAAGCAAACCAGAGCAGCTATGCTCGACAACTTCAACATGGACTATGTACGAACCGCGAAAGCAAAGGGTGTCGCGTACAAAGATATCGTGTTTAGACATGTGTTCCGGAATAGTTTGCTCCCACTGATTACGATGTTTGTTTCGATCTTCCCTGCGATGCTTGCGGGTTCAGTAGTGATCGAGAAAATTTTCACAATCCCTGGGATGGGACAGTTAACTCTCAACTCGATCTACTTGAAGGATCGTGAGTTGTTGCTTGCGAACACAATGATGATTGCGGCTGTCAACCTGCTCGCTTTGTTGCTGGCTGACATTCTTTACTCTATGGCTGATCCAAGGATTTCTTACAAATGAGTGCTGCATCAAAAGAACTCGAGTCAGTCACCGGCGTTCAGCTCGCTCAAGGGATTGGACATCGTCCATCTCAAGGGTTCTGGACTGAAGCGTTTGGACAAGTTATTCGTAGACCCGCGGCGGTATTCGGATTTGTATGGATCGCGATTGTTGCATTCTTTGCAATTTTCGCGCCTGTCCTTGCGTCAGGTCATCCAATCATGAGCTGGACTCTGGATGATTCAGGAACAAAAGAAGTGCTCACTTCTCCATTGCTACGGATGCTGACTCTTGCTGATGTAGTGTTGATCATCTGGGGCGTTTGGACGCCGTTATTCATCTTCTTCCCGACGAAGAAAGTGAGTGTCGGAGAGAAGCTTCGTTTAATTGTCGCATGCGGCGTGCAACTCGCGATCGCAGTCGTACTCGTGGGTGCAGTGTCGGGGATCTTCGGAGCTCGTGACGCATCTGACTGGATGCGAAGCCTTGAGCAGAAGCAATACTTCCCTCATGTCGCGTCTGCGATCATTGCACTCATCGCTTCCATTCCATTCTTGTTAATCTCAATCGGAGTTTACAAGAGCTGGATTAGAGTCGCATTTGTAGTTGCAATCATCCTGCTTTCAATCGTTCTTGGTGCTTGGAAATGGGCTCCTAATACGAGCACCTTCTTTTATCGAACTGATCAAACGAATCGGGAGATTGATGCGATCTACACGCTTGTGCCGTTCTCTCCGAACCAATCTGAGACCGCGATGTATAATCGAGCTCCGGGCTCGACCCCGCTCAACTCGATGTGGGACCGACTCGCTGAGAAAGCTCGAGTTCGCGTTGATCAGAAAGCATCATTAACTGATGAAGATCTTGCTGGCCTACCTATCAATGATCAATCTTTCAGAGACATGAATGCAGTCTCAAGTTCCATCGACAGTCTGGTTTCGTATCCGATCGTTGATTTGATTGCAGGATTTGAAGCTCAAGCCGCCTCTGGAGAGCTTGCAAATATGCTGGATCTCAAGAACGCGATGGTCAACTCTAGTGCACCAAACCATGTTCTTGGGACAGACACGCTCGGTCAAGATGTCCTCTCGCAGATGTTCCATGCTTGTCGACTCTCGATTTCAATCGGGTTTGTCTCGACAGGAATTGCAGTAGTCATTGGTGTCACAATCGGATCGTTGATGGGGTACTTTGGAGGCTGGGTCGATCTCGTGTTGTATCGATTCGTTGAAGTTTTCATGGCGATCCCTGTTCTCTTCCTTCTGATCGTTGCAGCAGGGGTGCTTCCTCGCAATATCTACTTCATGATGGCGATCATTGGTTGCTTCACTTGGACTGGGGCTGCTCGATTTGTTCGAGCGGAGTTCATGAAGCTTCGCGAAACAGATTATGTGCAAGCTGCAAAAGCGATGGGCTTGCCCTTGTGGTCGATCCTTTTCAAGCACATGCTTCCAAACGGGGTTACTCCGGTTCTTGTCGATTCATCATTCGCGATTGCTGCAGCGATTCTCATCGAAGCAATCCTTTCATATCTCGGGCTCGGACCAACAGGGCAAGCAAGCTGGGGCAAGCTTCTTTCGAATGCGTCAGGTGAAACATCAGATTTCATTTGGTGGCTCGCGATCTTCCCTGGTGCTGCGATTTTCCTGACAACAATGGCATACAACCTGATCGGTGAATCGCTCCGAGACGCGATCGATCCTAAACTTAAGAAAGCACGCGTCTAACGCTCAGACGCTTAGGAGTATTCATGGCAGAAGCAACGATTGAGCAAACGCAGACTTCGCAGCGAACCGGTATTGCTGAGCAGCCGCTGATGCAGGTTAAGAACCTTGCGGTGTCTTTCGATAATGGGTCTGGACCAAGGATTCAAGCAGTCGACGGCGTGCGGATGACAGTGTACCCTCGACAAACCCTAGCTGTAGTGGGTGAATCAGGGTGTGGTAAGTCGGTCACTTCGATGAGCTCCATGCAGCTCGTTCCGCGTCCTCCAGGACGATTCGATCGAGGAGAGATCCTTTATCGTAAGGAAAATGATGAAGTTGTAAACTTGCTCGAACTCAGTGAATCTGATATGCGAAAGATCCGCGGCAACGAAATCGCGATGATCTTCCAAGAACCGATGACTTCATTGAACCCTGTGTACACAGTGGGCGATCAAATCATTGAAGCGATCACACTCCATCAGAATGTCAACTCGAAAGAGGCAATGAAGATTGCGATCGAAGCGATGAACGATGTTGGGATTCCTGACCCTGAGGGTCGGATCAAAGCGTATCCGCATCAGTTCTCAGGTGGTATGCGCCAGCGTGTGATGATCGCGATGGCACTCGCTTGTCAACCTCGATTGTTGCTTGCGGACGAACCGACAACTGCACTCGATGTGACGATCCAAGCGCAGATTCTTGAACTCCTTAAGACTCTCAAAGAGCAACGGAACATGGCAGTGATGCTCATCACTCATGACCTTGGTGTTGTTGCTGAAAACGCGGATGTCGTTTGTGTGATGTATGCCGGGCGCGTTGTTGAGTTTGCGAATGTGTATGACCTATACGCGAATCCAATGCATCCTTATACACGAGGATTGCTCGCGAGTATCCCAACTGTTCATTCCAAGCTCCACAGATTGACAACAATTACCGAAGTGGTTGATGATCCTGAGCAGTTCAAGAAACTTCCTGGCGCCGATCAAGGAATCACTCCATGGTGGCCATGGAACGATGCTCCTGCGGATCTCAGTGCTCGCGATGAACCCGCTGGAGATTACGTACTCAGGAAGGTCGCTAAGGATCACTGGGTTGGAGTCTGGAGAACCGAAGCCGTGAAGAACGACGATACAAGTCCGCCGGATCTTTCGTTTAGAATTTCTGATCTCCCAAAGTCAGACTGATCAGACGATCGGTAGGAGTGTTGTCTCCATGAGAGTCCTGATACTTGTTGATGCACAGTTTGCTCGCCACGAGCGTGCTCTGATAGAGCGTGTAGTGATCGGTCTCGCAGATGAAGGCGTGCATACTCAAGTCATTCTCCCAAAGGATCGCCAACTTGAAGAAGCAGGCTTTGATCTCTTAGTCGAACCGGTTTGGTACGCTGATCGTGGATTGGCTCTCACTCAGCGGATCCGCGCCAATCAGGTCGCAAAGCAGATTATTGGAGAGAATGATAACGGAACTGGGAAGATTGACATCGTCCACGTGTTCGGCGGCGCTGCTTGGTCTATGGGAAAAGAACTCGGTAAGATTCTTGAAGCTGGTGTAGTATTCGAAGTTTGGCGAGCAGGTTTAGCAGATTCGGTAAGAGGGCTTCATCTCGATTCGAATGATCGCGCACTGTTTTCATTACCAGAGCGAGCGTTCGAAACCGGACTCGAACAAGAAGGGTTTTCAGATCGAGTGCATCTTGCTCAGTGGGGTGCGAGTGTGCCTGCTTCTCCAAGCCAGATTCTGCGAGATGACAAGTTTCCTTCGATTGTATTGATGAGCTCAGGACGTCAAAAAGACTTAAGTATCGCGGCCTTCGATGGTATTGCGGATTACCTTGATCGCAACCCTGAAATAATGGTCTTCGCAAATCTAGAAATCGTCGAACGTGCAGGTTTGTTCGAACGAGTAGTTGCTCGCAAGCACGAAGATCGATTTACAACTATCGATCGATCTGAAGATCGCAGAGATCTACTGCTGCGTTGTGATCTGATGGTTTATCCAGACACGCTTCATGAAGAACGCACACTCCTGCTTGATGCGATGGGAATGGGAATGCTCGTATTGGCCGGGAATGACAATTGCATCGCGCCGATCAAAGAGTCTAAAGGAGTGCGTGTTGTTGAGCGACCCATCCGGAGCTGTTGGTCTTCCCTATTGGAATCAAGTTTAGCTGATCGCGAAAACGCTCGAGAACTCGGGATGTTATCTCGTGAGTATGTGACGAACAATCGACGCTCTCCGATGCATATTGCTTCGATTCTTGATGCGTATCAGAGATTGGTAAGCGAACCGCAGCATGTAAAAGCTGACTAAGGTCCGAGATTATCGAGATCCGAATCTCAATAAGGCTCACTTTAGGGGAAGTCCGAATTAATCCATTCGAAAATGAGCACACTCCAGTCATCGCACTGGTGTTTCCGCGGTTTTCGTGCACACTTTGAGCAGGCCAGCCCCCGTCATTTTTTGCGATGGGATTGAGTAGCTGGTAACACATCTAAAGAATGGAGAACCGATATGATACTCACAACAGTAATCGGTGCAATGACACTCGCCGCGTTGGGACCAAACACTGCGAATCACTACTACGCTAAGGATCAAGTTCGAGCCCCTGAGATCATCGAGATCCAGGCAGGCATGATCAACGATGCTCAGACTCGTCGTGGACAGATCCGTTTTTCTACTGAAACCAGAGGGAAAGTTGTCGCCGTTACAGGTGAAGACGGATCACTCAATTGGAATGCTAAGTCAGATCGTGAAAAACTGGGTGGCGAAGACGCTCCTGCTTTGATCTATGTACAGATGTTTGATGGTATCTTTGCGATCGATCCATTCATGCCGATCCCCGCAGCAAACGATTCAACTGCTCAGATGTTGTTCCGCGGAACAACGCTTGAGACAGATCGTACTCAACACGGCCGTCAACAAATTGATCGCACGAAAGAGTTGTTCTCCAAGCTAGAGCAAGCTCGTCATGATTGGCTTCGTGATAACGGATTCTACGGCGTAAGGGTCTTTACCAATCCAAAGGCCGATGTATCAAACGATGATCAAGCTCAGAGCCGAGGCCTTCCAGAGCCGTCAGCAGTCTTCGAGCGTCCAGTCGATGTTCCACGCGGTAAATCGCGTGAGCAAGTCAAGAGCAACGAGCAATCCAAGATGCATGGAGTTGCGATGATGCTCAATGATTCCGATACTTCGGTTCGGATATCGCTTCCGCACAATGTTTCTGCTCAGATCGCTGCTCGTGTCGAGAAACGCAATGAGGCGAATGCAGAGAAAAAATCAGATCAGGTCGCTTCAAACAAGTAAGACTTGAAATGATTTGCTGATTCATGCTCAGATGCTGAGGACGAATGGTAATGGACCCCGTATCGTTTCGATATGACAGGACGGTTGCCATTTAATCCCGATCGCATGAAGAGCAAACAGACTGGTAAGAGAGCCGGCAACGGGGGCGATAAGCCCCCTGCGTCGGTTTTGGATTCGAAAGATGAGCAAACTCCGCTCTCGGTTTCACAGCTCGCAACTCGGATTGATCACTCCATCAAATCAGGAATCAGCGGATCGATCGCAGTTGTAGGCGAGATTAGTTCGTTATCGCATCGGACTCATTACTACTTCTCACTCAAAGATGATCGCTCTGTAATTGGTGCGGTCGTTTTCGCTTCTGCAGCTAGTCGCATGGGATATGTTCCTAAGCACGGTGATTCGGTCGTTGCGCGTGGGCGAGTCGAGTTTTATGCTCCGAGCGGTCGGGTAAGTCTGATTGTAACTTCGCTCACGCCAGTGGGAGCTGGAGCTCTTGAGCAGCAACTCAAAGCACGAATGGAAGAGCTGAGGTCAAAGGGGTGGTTCGATCCTGCGAACAAGCAACCGCTCCCGATATTCCCTCACAAGGTTGCAGTTGTCACGAGTAAAGATGGAGCTGCGGTTGCAGATGTGATCGATACATTCTCGAAAAGATGTCAAGGTATCGAGTTGTTGATTGTTGATGTTCGTGTGCAGGGAGATCAAGCACGCGGACAAGTTTCCAAAGCAATTGAGTTATTGAATGTAAACTCGGAACGATTTGGCATTGATGCAATCTTGCTCACACGCGGCGGAGGCTCACTCGAAGATTTGTGGGCATTCAACGAACTCGAAGTCGCTCGTGCTATCTATCAATCGAGTTTGCCAGTCGTCGCCGCAATTGGACACGAGACGGACACGACAGTTGCTGAGCTCGTTGCAGATGAACGATGCGCTACTCCGACGCAAGCGGCGATGCGTTTATCTCCAGATCGTGAGGCAATGCGTGAGCAACTCGATTCCGTTCGTAGTCGACTCGATCGGAATCTACATTCTGAGCTTCGATACGAGCGGCAAAGACTCAACACCCTTGCTGGAGCACGATCGATATCTGATCCGAGTCAGTTGATTGGGATTCATCGAGATCGATTGAGCCGTGACTTTGATCGACTCCGTGCTCGAACCGAGTCGTTGATCGCAAAGAGTCGATCAGGACTAGATCGGACAGCGATACGATTAGCGAGGCATCAGCCCGCCGCCGCTCAGGCTCGTCGAGAAGAACAACTAAAATTAGTGAGCTATCAATTGTCAAAGGCAATCTCCCGAGCTGTTCGAGATCGAAAAGAGGATCTGCTGTCGATCACTAGAGAGCTGCATGCTATTGGACCAGCTCAAGTCATCGCACGAGGCTATTCAGTCAGTGCTCACTCGGATGGTTCTCTAATTCGTTCCGTCGGAGATGTAAATGCAGGCGATCAGATCGTGACGACCCTCGCCGACGGCAAGATTTACTCGAACGTGAGTCTCGGAGATTCGCCTCAAGCAGAGTCAAAGCATGAGCCTCCTAAAGCGGAGCAACAAAGTGAGCTCGCTCAGCCGACCAAAGCTCCGAAACGATCATCTCGGAAGAGCCGAACGAAATCTGATGCAACAAATCCCGATCAGATGGGGCTCTTCGGATAGATCGATTGCATGTTGATGAATATGCTCATGTATGGCTAAGAAACCTTCAAAACAGGCGAATCCGGTTGAGGAACTCCGCTATGAGGAGTTGATCGAACAACTTGAAGCGATTGTCGATCGGATCGAGTCCGGCGAAGCAGGGCTCGAAGAATCCATCAAGGGGTACGAAGAAGGGGTCAGCCTCGTTAAACGAGCAAGACAAATTCTAGATCAAGCTGAGCAACGAGTTGTGGAATTGAGCATTGATGAGATAGATGCTCAAGATGATTCAGAAAGCTGATTTGAATATCGAGTGAATCCGACCATTGGGCCGATGGAATCATGGTGCCCAATTGGTTGATTTACATGTTGCCTGCGTTGACGATTTTGCTGTTTGTAACTGCGGTCGGCGCTTGTATTGGATCACTCATAAATGTGCTCGTATATCGCATTCCGCTTGGGCTCGATGTGGTTACCCCATCTTCAAAGTGCCCCAGCTGTAATCACAAGCTGAGTTGGCGTGAAAATATCCCGATCTTTGGATGGATTTTGCTTCGAGGAAAATGCCGATTCTGCAAATGTAAAATCTCTCCTGAGTACCCAATTGTCGAGAGTATTGTCGCGATTCTATTCGGAGGACTCTACGCACTCTGGTACATCGTTCCTGAAGATGCGATTCTTGGGCTTGGACGGATCGCTCCTGAATGGGCAGCGAACGGACCTGCATGGACGTGGCCGGCATTCGTTGTGTTGTTGGTTCTCGTAGGTTGCATGGTCGCGATGACCATTATCGATGCAAGGACAACGACAATTCCATTGGTTCTTACTTGGGTACCTGCTCTTGTCGCTTTGTTTTTACATACAGGCCATGCAATTTGGTTCCAAACCAAGTTCGGGAATCCGATCTTGATGCCTGTGGGTCTCGATGGCGTTTGGGCAGTCCCCAATGTGCATCGCAAATGGATCACAGCTCCAGGGGAAGTCTGGACGATCGCAACCGATGGACTCGCAGGATGGAGATTCATCGGGATTGGAATAGGTGGTGCATTCGGTCTTATTCTCTCAAACATGTTCCTCAAGCTTGGATGGTTGCATCGGAGCTTTGAAGACTTCGATGAGTGGTACGAAGCTCATCATCAGAGCATTCAAGAGCTCGACGAATCGATTGAGACAACTGAGACAGAGTCAGAGATCGAATCCATTGATAAAGCTGAGACGGAGCTTCCTCCTGAGAAAAGCGAAGAAAACGCTGTAGCTGATGAATCTGAAGGCGCGAAAACCGAATCAATCAATGATTGGTTGATGTATCCTTATGCTCGCCGTGAGATGATCAGAGAGCTTGCATTCTTGTGTATGCCCGTTCTCTGTGGTTTGGGTGGCGGCTGGCTCGCGATGTGGTTTGTTGAGTTCAAGTATGGACAAGGAACCATTGATTTACTCAGCGGAACTTACATCGCTCCTGTAAATGCTCCGATCTGGCTCGTCGTACTCGGAGCTGTGCTGATGGGGTACCTCATCGCAGGCGGAGTGGTCTGGGCAGTCCGTATCGGTGGAACACTCGCCTTTGGTAAAGAAGCGATGGGTCTAGGTGATGTCCACATGATGGCCGCAGTGGGTGCATGCTTGGGTTGGATCGATCCAACAATCGCATTCTTCCTCGCGGCGTTTGTCGGAGTTGCCTACGCGATCGTTGCACAATTAATGAGTGGAAAACTCAATCGCGCGATGCCTTATGGCCCATTCCTCGCGGTCGCGACAATGATGGTTGTTCTTGGTAAGCCTTTGATTGAGCTTGGGTTGGGTCGAATATTTGGGATGAGCGGCCCGTTAAATTTACCTTGATCATTGAGAATGAAAAACGGAATCACAGGGCATCGTGCCCAACCGGTGGTGGAACCGGATACACTGTAAGAGCGTCCAAGTGGACAACAACAACGCATACACGGGAGGTGCATGGATGAACAAGCCAAAACTAATTATGATCGCTCTGGGATCATTGAGCATGGTTGTATTCGGAGGCTGTAAATCAGTTTCGCAAAGAGATTACGATGCTGCAATTGATGAGAATACTCAGCTCCGTGAACGAATCGCAGGGTTGCAAGAAAACGCTCGTCAAGCGAGTGATGGGAACAGTGAGTTCCAATCACAGAACTCGCAACTTCGCTCAGAGAATCAAAGATTGCAGTCTGATCTCAGTGAAGCTCAAGCTGCTCTCAACGCTCGTCCAGTGACTGGGTTTGAGCAGATTGACGGCGTCGATATCGGAGTCCGTAGCGGTGGCGCTATCGTCGTTCGAGTACCAGGTGATGTACTCTTCAACTCAGGTTCGAACCAGCTTCGTAATGATGCGAAAGCAACACTCGATCAAATCTCCGGTGTGCTCAAGTCTCAATACAGTGCAAATGAAATCCGAGTCGAGGGATATACCGATTCAGATAAGCTCGTAAAGACCAAAGCGAAATGGGGAACAAATGAGAACTTGAGCTCTGCTCGAGCACTCGCGGTTGAAACCTATCTTGTTGGAAAAGGAATCGACAACGATCGCATATACTCCGCAGCTTTTGGTCCTTCAAAATCGAAGGGGACAAAGAAGGATTCTCGTCGAGTTGAGATTGTGATATTGACCCAATAATTGGCAGATAACGCCGATTTGGACTCGAACATGTAGCTGAATGTCAGATTTGTCAATCGTCGAGTGCGTTAGATTTGCATTTACAAGCGAGGAGGGTACAATCCTCCCGCTTTGGGCTATTGGCGCAGTTGGCTAGCGCACCAGTATGACACACTGGGGGTCACAGGTTCGAGTCCTGTATAGCCCATTTTAGGAAAAACCTACTTCG
>Ga0209344_10001166_pt1 | contig 36273 bp, 34 predicted proteins | sample Cruoilmetagenom6_FD_187293 | JGI IMG/M metagenome (GOLD analysis project Ga0209344, IMG submission 187293) | Oil polluted marine microbial communities from Coal Oil Point, Santa Barbara, California, USA - Santa Barbara Oil Seep Sample 6 (SPAdes)... | ecosystem: Environmental > Aquatic > Marine...
CTGAACTCGGTTCATTGCCATGACGCATCTCCTTTGGTAAATGCGCCTATTATTAGCCACTCAGTAGCTCACCACGTGAGCCTGTACGTAAAAAATTGTTCCCAGCTGAGGAATGTAACTAATCAGGAATTTTTAACTGACAGGAATGGCACTCCATCAGAAATATATTCGGGCGTATGGTGTGCACCATCGGTAATTTGCGTAGCGAGGTCACCAAGACGTACCCACTCCCACCGCTTCGGCAGTTCGAACAGCTTTTCATCTTCAGCTATCGGCTCCAGTGGTTTGCCTTTTTTGATCTTGCCTTCGGCAATCAGCTTGGCCTTCTCGGTCTGGATGCGCTTGAGTAATACGTTGACCGGTTCGTCGCTCAGGTCTTGGGGGACGAGTTTTCCCATGACGGCAAGTTGGAGGATGGTTTGTTTGAGTTGGTCTATGCTGGCTTCGGTGGTGAACAGCGTGTCGAAGTGGCTGGCGATCCGCGTCCACGCTGCACTGAATTCCTGTTGCGACTCGACGCGGGTGAGCGTGCCGAGCAGTGATTCGACCAGGGTTTGGTGGGCTGCGATACTGTGGGTTTGTTGTTGTTCCAGTTGATCGCACAGAGCCATGAGTTCATCGACTTTGGCGACAATGCGGCTCTGTTCTTCCAGCGGCGGCACAGGAACCACAAGCCGAACTACGGCACTGAGATTTAATTCGACCTGATTCGTTGTTCCCGAAACCAGAGAGTTCTCATGTTCTGGCTCGATTCTCTGTTGAATGCCAGGAGCGGCTACGCAGCAACTCAGGAAATTGCTGCTTACCATGAGCGGGCGAATGATAGTTACATGCGAGTCGGCGACTAGCGAGTTCGACTCGACTTCCGGCACAACATTTATTCTTCCGGCAGTCCCGGTACCCGTTGAATTCCACAGGAGATCGTCTTTGCGGAGAAAACGCTCAGCTTGATAACCGTCTAGTGAGGCGTCATCGACATATCTGGTCTGGGACAGATCAAACCCCGCCCACTGAATACATTTTTGCGACACCACCTGTACTTTCCCGAAGTCAGCATACTGCGGACCTTTGCCTCGCTGCACATACGACAACACATCCTGCAATCTGCCCCACTCCCAACCATCAGGAAGCGCAAAGGATTTTTCGTCGTCGCTGATTTCTGGTAGTGACTTTTCTTTCTTGATCAGCCCTTCTTGAATCAACCGCGCCTTCTCTTTCGCGATGTTTTCCAGCAACACATTCGCCGGTTCGTCGTTAGTGTCTTGCGTTACCAGTTTGCCGCGCACAGCCAATTCCAGAATCAACTCGCGCAGTTTTTTGATGCCGTAGGCTTCCAGCTTGCTGTTGCTGCCGCGTCCAGCGGTAGACTTGGTGAGCAGCGCCGAGGTCCAGAGGTCGAGATTGTCGGTAATAGCTTCCGCCATGATTACGCCTCACCCCGATGCAACGCCTGCTGCAAAACATCTCTGAGCTGGTTGCGCAGCCCAGCGATGGAGCTTTGCTGTTGCTGATATTGCTGCAACAGTTCATCGGGGTCGTGGCTGGTCTGTTCACCAACATGGGGGTTTTTGATGTCGAGGTTGTAGTTGCGCGCGACGATGTCGGCGACCGGAACGTGCCAGGCTTGCTCGTTCTGCACGCGTGCCTTGAAGCCGTCGGCCTCGTCACCCCACCACGCAATCTCGGTTTCAAATTCCTCGAAACGCATCGGCTTGGTCTTGTTGTAACTTTTGATGCCATCTGGATAGGGGTGTTCGTAGTACCAGACGTACTCGGTGGGTTTGCCTTTGGTGAAAAACAGCAAGTTGGTTTTGATGCCGGTGTAGGGACTAAACACGCCGTTGGGCAGGCGCACGATGGTGTGCAGGTAGCATTCTTCCAGCAGAATTTGTTTGAGGCGGGTCTTCATGCCTTCGCCAAACAAAAAACCATCGGGCAGCACCACGGCAGCGCGGCCTTGATCCTTGAGCAGCTTGATCACGAGGGCCATGAACAGGTCTGCCGTTTCGCGAGTGCGCAGGTGAGAGGGAAAGTTGTTTTCGATACCGTCTTCTTCCATACCGCCGAAGGGCGGGTTGGTAATGATGACGTTAACGCGGTCGGCGTTGCCGTAATCCTTGTAGGGTCGGCTCAGGGTGTTGTCGTGTTTGATGTTGGTGGGAGTATCAATGCCGTGCAGGATCATGTTGGTAACGGCCAGCATGTGCGGCAGCGCCTTCTTCTCGTAGCCACGGATGGAATTAACCAGTGTTTCTTCATCTTCCTTGGTTTTAGCGTAGTGCTCGCGCTTGTGGTCGATGGCACAGGTCAGAAAGCCACCAGTGCCGCAGGCGGGGTCAAGCACGGTTTCTTCCAGTTTGGGATCAACACGATTGACGATAAAGCGAGTGACGGCGCGCGGGGTATAGAATTCGCCCGCATTACCGGCGCTTTGCAGGTCGCGCAGGATTTGTTCGTAGATGCTGCCGAAGGTGTGGCGGTCGCCGCTGTTATTGAAGTCGATCTCGCAAATCTTGTTGATCACCTGACGCATCAGCGTGCCGGATTTCATGTAGTTGTAGGCGTCTTCAAACACGCCGCGCACCACCTGTGCGCGTTTGTTTTGTGCGCCTGCGGCGGGCAGCTTTTCTTTCAGGTAAGGGAACAATTGCACGTTGACGAATTCTGCCAGCTCTTCCCCGGTCATGCCCTCCGGGTTGGTCGCCCATGCGCGCCAGCGCAGGTGCTTGGGTAACGGGGATTTGTAATCGTCTTCCAGCAATTCCAATTCGGCTTCGCGGTCATCGAAAATCTTCAAGAAAAACATCCACACCAATTGACTGATGCGTTGTGCATCGCCATCGACGCCGACATCCTTGCGCATGATGTCTTGTATTGACTTGATGGCGCCTGAAACATTACTCATGCAGATTTTTCCTCTTTAAATAACTCTTGTTCCAGTTCCTGGATAGCGATGTCGAAATTTTCCTTGCCGCCAAAGATAGTGTTGATGATTTCCACGACTGTTCCCATGGTCTTGAAAGGATCGAGGCGCAGCACCTTGGCGCTTTCCAGTGTGCCGATGCCTTCATCGGCACATTTGTCGAGCAGCGCGGTGAGCACCGCCTTGGCCTGCTCGCCGTATTTGGTGAAGTAGTTGCGCTTCTTGACCTTGTTGGCCCGCTCTTTACGGGTGATCGGAGGCTGGCCCCAGGCGATGTGGCAGATCAGGTCGAAGTCGCCATAATCCTTGCCGATTTCAGTGGCGAGGTTATCCAGCAAGATGCCGTGCTCTTCCAACTCGTTGATGATGGCCTGTTTCTTCGTGGCGCTGTTCCAGCGGTTGAGAAAGTCATCCAGCGAGGTAAATTCTGATTGAATTTGCTTGCGGCTGAAGTCTTTGTAGGACTCGGTGATCAGGTTGCCGTCCGGGCCGATGTATTCGACGCGCTCGGAGATGATCGTTACCGGTACACCGCTGACGCGGACTTTGTATACGCCCAGCTGATCTTCAATGCCACCGGGTGGCTCATTTTCGTCGTCAGGGTAGCCTGGATCAGGCGGCACGGGGTCATCATCGTTACCGGGCTCATAAATCACCACCGCCTCGCCGTCAAAGTCCGGATCGCGGAACAGCAAGGTGGCCTTCTTGAAGTCCATGATGGTGAAGAACCACTTGTTGTTTTCCTCGTCGATGCGGGTGCCTCGCCCGATGATCTGCTTGAAGCTGGTCATCGAAGTGATGGTCTTATCTAGCACGATGAGTTTGCAGGTTTTTGCATCGACGCCGGTGGTCAACAATTCCGACGTGGTCGCGATAACTGGAAACTTGCTTTCCGGGTCGATGAAATTATCCAGTTCGGCCTTGCCTTCGACGCTGTCGCCGGTGATGCGCATGACGTATTTGGGGTTGTCTAAAGCAAGCTGACCTGTCGCATTTACGAGCGCCACACGCATGCGCTCGGCGTGGTCGATGTCTTCACAGAAAACGATAGTCTTGGAAAATGGGTCGGTTGCATTGAGGTATTTCACGATGCGTTTGGCAACCAGCTTGGTGCGCTGGTTGAGCACAAGGATGCGATCCATGTCTTTCTGGTTGTATTCGCGCTGTTCGATTGCCTGACCGAGGTCATCCGTCATGCCCGACGGTGGTGTCCAGCCATCAATGTCCTTATCGATGTCGATGCGTACGACTTTGTACGGTGCGAGAAAACCGTCTTCGATGCCACGCTTGAGGCTATAGGTGTAAACAGGTTCGCCGAAATAGGTGCTGCTTGAAACGTACTTGGTTTCTTTAGGGGTGGCGGTGAGGCCAACTTGAACTGCGTTGTTAAAGTATTCGAGGATTTCGCGCCATGCGGAATCATCCGCCGCACTGCCACGGTGACATTCGTCTATGACGATCATGTCGAAAAAATCGCGCGAGACGTGTTTGAAAATTTTGTCTTCTTCGTCCGGTCCGGTGATGGCTTGATACAGGCCGAGATGAATTTCGTAGGATGGATCAATCTTACGATTTTTTATTTTTGTCATGACAGCGCCAAAGGGCTTGAAGTCATTGACCAGAGTTTGATCGACCAATATGTTACGGTCAGCTAAAAATAAGATTCGTTTGACTCGTTTCGCCTTCCAAAGTCGCCAGATGATTTGGAAGGTTGTGTAGGTCTTACCCGTGCCGGTTGCCATCACGAGCAGCACACGATTTTTGCCGCTAGCAACCGCTTCTACAGTGCGGTTGATTGCCTCCACTTGGTAGTAGCGAGGCGCTTTACCAGATATGTCTTCGTGATAGGGCTGAACGACTAATTCTTCTGATTTATCGTCGATCCCACGAAAAGTTTTATAGCGTTTCCAGAGTTCATCTGGTGCGGGGAAAGATTCGAGAGAAAACTCTGTCTCGATATCGCATCCTGAAGTGGGAACTTTGTTATGGGAGGCAAAGGCATCGCCATTGGAACTGAAAGCGCTTGGCACCTCTAATATTCCTGCATACCCGAGAGCTTGTTGTAAGCCATGACTAACCGTGCGATTGTTGTCTTTGGCCTCAACTACTGCGATTGGAATATCCGGTTTCCATGTCAAGACATAGTCAGCAAACTTCTTCTTTTTCTTGTTGCGCGAGGACATGTTGCCGCGCACGATAACCGGGCCTGGCGTAAGCGTTACCTCACGACGAATTTGCGTCATTGGATCCCAGCCCGCGTTATTTATCGCAGGCGTGATAAGCAGATCGCAGATATCGGACTCGCTGAGTTTTTTCTTCTCTTCACTATCCATCACGTGATTCCAAGGTTGAATGGACTATGGCTTATTGTTATCACCCCACCAGTACGCTGATCGGCGCTGAATCCTAACAGATTTTAACAGCGTCAACTTACCGGCATACCTCGGCCATTCTAAAGATTAGGTTTAAAAGTCACTTTGGCCGATTAGTGAGCATTCGATAAAACGTTATCGAGTGACCATAGCACCAGGATCAGGTATTGGAATATAGCAAAAAAGATTGCAATACTGGCGCACAAGTTGTTCGAGTTGATTCAGGCGAAGAAAAACACTGAGTTGTTTCATTGCCGTCCGCCAAATTTTTATACAATGGATATAACGCACGGCCTGTAAGCTTAGCGAGCTAAATCAGCGTAGCCTTAATTCTGAGTTAGAGCTTCTTGACAATTTATCTTGCGTACATACAATGTACTTATGATTAAGTTCGAATGGGATACAACTAAGGCGACCTCAAACAAGAAGAAACATGGCGTTTCGTTTGGGGAAGCTCAATCTGTCTTTTACGACGAGTTCGCTATACAGTTCTTTGATGATACATCCGTATCAGAAGACAGATTTTTGATGCTCGGTTTTAGTAACGAAGCTCGCCTCCTAATTGTCTGTCATTGTGAACGTAACGAAGGCAACATTATTCGGATCATCTCGGCAAGGAAAGCCACGAAAAAGGAAGGTAACTATTATCAAGGAATTGGATTATGAAAACTGAATACGATTTGTCAAATATGAAATCCCGCAAAAATCCTTATGCAGCAAAGCTCAAAAAACCTGTCACGATGCGGTTAAGCGAAGATGTTATTGAATACTTCAAACAAATGGCTGACGAAACGGGTGTCCCATATCAGAGCCTTATAAATCTTTATCTGAGAGACTGTGTTTCAAGTCATAGAAAAATTGATATTTCATGGGAAAAATTGGCCTAACGAATAAGGTCAGATCGTGCGAGCGAAGCCACGATCTAAACCGTATATCTGAATCGTTTATTGGTCAGGCCTGGCAGGTTGGGTTGAATGAAATGAGCCCAACCTCGCAAGGGGAGGAACTCATGCGCCACCGACGTGGCAATGAACGGACGACGGATTTTTTTTTCTTCACTGTGGCACTCCCCTTCACCCAAGCAATCATTGCCCTGACCGCCAGCAAAACCAATAAAATCTACCATTGATTCATTCAACGCACAAACGCTCTGTTTTTTCTTAAACCTGAAGGATCTCACAGCTGCATTCTGTGTCCTACGCAAGAAATCTAGTCCGCCTTGCCTCGTTTGAACGACGTGCTACAGAGTTGTGTTGATTGCTTTTAATGCCGCACTCAGTACCTCTGGATAAGGTTTACGGGTATCCAGATCGACTATCCGTGCACCACTGAAGCACAGCCGCGGCATTACAGAAATTTTGTCTTGTAACTCAGTCAGGCTGTGATCAGGTTTACGCATATGCGCGGTCTCAGCATCGATGTTGAGACGGATAACCAGCGCCGGTTTCTGTTCAGCCATCCACCGATACAGCATCTGTTCACGTGCCACAAGCTTGCGCACCAGCCAGTTATGGGACTGGTCGGCGGTAAGGCCTGGTCCATCATAATGAAATCCGGGAATTTCCGCCTGCGGGTAACGATCTGCGATAACCCGCACGCCGCGCCGCGAAAGGCGTATCACCCGCCGCAATTGCGTCACGCGCCACAATGAAAGCAAATGCATCACAAGAGCGGTTCCCGTGCCCGGCAGTTTCAGTTTCATGTCTTGGGCCCGCTCTGCTTTGGCCGCGAGATAGCGTTCAAGCCTGATTCCGATAACAGGCAGGTGTTTGATCTTGTCACCCATTTCGCCCGAGACCAGGCCCAGATAGCACCGTTCGGCTGGGCCATTGTTACGCAGGCTGGCCAGCAAATCATTGGTCAGTGTTGACTTGCCCGTACCGTCGCAGCCAACAACAGCGACAACCCCCTCATGAGGAGCGGGCAGCGGAACGGCGCTGACGGCGTTCAACGCCACATCCAGTACCTGTTCATAGGGGTCGCGGCTGTCCAAATCAAGGATGCGTGCCCCATTAAAATGCAGGGTTGGGAGCACGGCAGCCTTGTCGCGCAGCATCGCCAGTTTGTGATCTGGTTTGCGCGCATGCGCGGTGTCCGCGTCGATGTTGAGCCGGATCACCAGCGCCGGCACATGGCTTTCCATCCACTGATATAGTCGCATCTCGCGCGCCGCCAGCTTGCGTGCTAGCCAGTTTTGGCCGTTCACTGCACCAAGGCCCGGCCCATCGAAGGAAAAGCCGGGCGCTTGCGCTTGCGGGTAGCGATCAGTAATCACTATTCCACCGCGACGACACAGTGCCAGCATGCGCCAGAACTTGTATGCGCGCCACAGCGAAAGCAGATAGATCACTAGCGTGGTAGCAGTATCCGGGGTTGCGGATTTCTTGCTGTGAGTCCGATCTGCTTTGCGAACAAGATAACGCCCTAATGGTGCCCCGATTAATGGCAGGCTTCTGATCCAGTCAGCAATGTTGCCCGAGGACTGGCCTAGGTAGAGCAGCTTAGCCGAGCCCTTGCTACGCAAATGAGTGAGCAGATCGGCGGTTAGCGTGGACTTACCCGAGCCATCGCAGCCAACAACAGCAATAACGCGAACAAGGGGCAGAGAGGGGGGAGGTTGAGATGGCCGATTCACACTTGGTAGACAAAATTTTCTGGTGGGTATAATAACCTGAGTTTGAAAAATATTAGAACTAGAAAAGTAACAATTTGAAGCAATGCGTTTTCATAAAACAATTTCGTAAAAAACGAATGTTTATACTCACCCTGTTGCCAACGCCACCTCAGAGCAACGCCGATTTCCTCTGCCACTACTCCCTACCCTTCTTTCCGGATATATTGGCACAACCTAACGAGAAGAAATGTGCAAGAAATTGAAGAACATGCCTCATGAAGTTCGCGGGCACATAACCAAGCGTAAAAATATCGATCCGTGAAATGGCAGAGCGCTGGCAGAAAAATTTGCCGCTGACCTTTGAAGCACTCAAGACACGCATTCGAACCTGAGTCCAGCACCCGGCTCATGTCGTCAAGAATATCTTCTCGCACACAAAACGTGTCACAAGGGACTCAAAAAAACGATTCGCAGATAAATGTACTGTTTATCTTGAGCAACTTACTATATGGTCAGGAAAAATCTGTACCCATAGCGAGAAAACGAGGGGGAAGCCTTCAGATAGATCTGCAATAGGAAATACTGCAAAAAAACGAAAATGAAATCGAACAAATTAAATGTTTGCGTGAAATTAATTCATGGGTGAAGGTTGACGCTAATTTTGAATTTATCTGCTTTCCCCTAAGGGGTTTTACTAATTGACTGGAATTTTTCGCGGGCACGGTCACGCTGTTCAGGCGTTAGCTTGCTCCATTTATCCAGTCTGTTATGCAGCCGTTGCTTCTGCACTGTATCAAGCTGTGGGTAGTGCTCCGACAACTTGACGAGGTGTTTTTGCTGCTGAATTTGCAGTGCATTCCACTCCTTAGAGAGCGGAGCTAATGCCTCTCGTTGAGCTGGGGTAAGACTCTCCCACGTCTGTGCTCCAACTATTGCTGGCAGAAACAAAAATACGGAGATACTAAATACGAACAGGCGATGGCGGATCAGGGTCATGATTTGAATCAGTCAACGTAAAAGCGTATGGGCAATTCACCAGTCAGAATGGCGATATCTATGTCGGTTGTATCAGATTTTGCGTTTTGATTCCAATAAGTCGTAGCGCTGAACAGAATGGTCGCAACCAGCAAAGTGGTGGCCAACCAGCGCGACTTGTGTTGCGCGCCGACAGCATGCCATATGGCATGCCCAGCCCGAATAAGCGCCGGTTCTTCACAACGCGTGGTATAGCGTGCCATGGCTTGTTCCCGTGCGTGGTGCAGGCGTGTCAGCGTGGGTCGTTCGAGCTGTGCGACGGAGTGATTCAGCAATTGTTTGATATTTTCATGGCTTAGTTCCTTATGTTTCATGGCAAATGAACTCCTTTTTTCCTCATAATAACCGCGAGACTATGGGTAGCACGTGAGCAGTGTGTTTTGACGCTACCCTCCGAACAACCCATGATCGCCGCTGTTTCTGCAGTATCCATATCCTCCCAGTAACGCAACAGAAAGGCCTCTCGTTGACGAGCTGGGAGCAAGATTAATGCTTCTTCAATCAGAGCAATAAGTTGGGATTGTTCAAAAGATGCATCAGGAGCAAGTCCTTGGCTGTTGTTATCTTCGTCTTGAAGGCTATCCAAAGGCTCATACTCTGCCTCCTCGTGCTGTGGAATCAGCGAGGACATCAGCGATGTCCACCTGGAGCGCACTTTCTGCCTTCGGCAATGGTCGCGTATGGTGTTTTGCAGGATCCGCTGAAATAACATGGGCAATTCATTTGCGGGCTTACTGCCATATTTTTCGGCAAGTTTAAGCATGGAGTCCTGTACGATATCTAGCGCCACATGTTCGTCGCGTATTGCGAATAACGCTTGTTTGTATGCACGTCGTTCGGTTTCAGCGAGAAATTTGGAAAGTTCGTCGTGACTGGCCAGTTTGAAGTACTCCCCTTATGGGTGGTAACTACAGGGTAAAATTGAAAGTTCAAAGGTTTCCAAAAATCCAAATTCGAGGTGTGAAAAAATTATACGGTGCTAACTGTCGCTAATTCACGCGGGCAAGAATATTTACGAGCAACATTGCAATATGTAGGATAATTGCTATTAACTTTATAGATGCTCTACTAAATTTAATGAGTGTTGAATACTAACAAATTTAACCATAACTCAATAGATAATTTTTAATCCAGCCTTTGCGTAGGGGTTGACCAAAATGCGGCTAACCTTTATCTTGCACGGTTCTTTAATTTTTGTTTGCTAAGGTAGTTTGACATGGAACTGACGGGCGCGGAGATAACCATTAGGTGTTTGCAGGAAGAGGGTGCTGAATATGTGTTCGGGTACCCTGGCGGTGCGGTCTTGCACATTTACGATGCGTTGTTCACTCAAGATCAAGTTAAACATATATTAGTTCGTCACGAGCAGGCTGCGGTACATGCTGCCGACGGGTATGCACGTTCTACTGACAAGGTGGGGGTAGCGTTAGTTACCTCTGGTCCCGGCGTGACTAATGCAGTCACAGGCATTGCCACTGCCTATATGGATTCGATTCCTATGGTAATCATCAGCGGCCAAGTGCCGACTTATGCCATCGGCGAAGATGCTTTTCAGGAGGTGGATACTGTTGGCATAACGCGCCCTTGCGTGAAGCATAATTTTCTGGTCAAAGATGTTAAGGACATCGCCAGCACCATTAAGAAGGCATTTTATCTCGCCAAAAGCGGTCGCCCTGGGCCAGTGCTGGTGGATATTCCAAAAGATATAACCAGCCACAAGACGGAATTCAGCTATCCATCATCGGTGAACATCCGCTCTTATAGTCCGGTTCAGCATAGTGACCTGGGGCAGGCCAAGCGTGCTGTGCAGTTGCTGCTAGCAGCCAAGAGACCGATGATTTATGCGGGCGGCGGTGTAATCCTGGCTGATGCGTCTAAGCAATTGACCGAGCTGGTGCATTTGTTGGGCTTCCCCTGTACCAACACCTTAATGGGCTTGGGAGGCTATCCCGCAACAGACAAGCAATTTGTTGGAATGTTGGGCATGCATGGCACATACGAGGCAAACATGGGGATGCAGTATTGCGATGTATTGCTGGCCATAGGAGCACGCTTTGATGATCGGGTGGTTGGTAATGTTGAGCACTTTAATCAGGAAAAGCGCAAGATCATCCATGTTGATATTGACCCTTCCTCAATTTCCAAGCGAGTGAAGGTGGATTTGCCTATTGTCGGCGATGTGGCACATGTGCTGGACGATCTGCTGGCAGAATTGCGCAGTAGCAAGGAGAAGCCAGATCAGCAGGCGATTGCACCGTGGTGGGCGCAAATTAAGGAATGGCGCGGCAAGAATAGCTTAGTTTACAAAAATTCGGATGAGATAATTAAGCCGCAGTTCGTGATCGAAAAACTGTATGAAGTTACCCAGGGTGAGGCCTTCATCACCTCCGATGTCGGACAGCATCAGATGTGGGCGGCGCAATACTACAAATTTGATAAGCCGCGTCGCTGGATTAACTCGGGCGGATTGGGCACCATGGGCTTCGGTTTGCCCGCCGCAATGGGCGTGCAACTTGCTCATCCAGGTGCGCATGTGGCTTGCGTTACTGGAGAAGGCAGTATTCAAATGTGTATTCAGGAGCTCTCCACCTGCAAACAGTTTCAATTGCCGCTCAAAATTATCATGCTGAACAATCGTTATTTAGGGATGGTGCGCCAGTGGCAGCAGTTTTTCCATGGCAACCGTTATGCCGAATCCTATATGGATGCGCTCCCCGATTTTGTGAAGCTGGCGGAAGCTTATGGTCATATTGGTATACGCATTGAGAAGCCATCGGATGTGGAGCCAGCGTTGAAAGAAGCATTTGAACGTAAGCAACAACTGGTCTTCATGGATTTCATAACAGACCAGACTGAGAACGTTTTCCCCATGGTGCAGGGTGGTAAGGGCTTGTCTGAAGTGATTCTGGCGGAGGATTTGTAATGCGGCATATTATTTCCTTGTTGACGGAAAATGAAGCAGGCGCTTTATCGCGTGTTTCCGGGTTGTTTTCAGCGCGCGGCTACAACATCGAGTCACTCACTGTGGCGCCCACGGAAGATGCCACCCTGTCGCGCATGACTATCGTAACTAGTGGTTCTGACGCAGTGATCGAGCAAATTTACAAGCAGCTCAATAAGCTAATTGAAGTGGTCGCGGTGATGGACCTGAGCGAAGGCGAACATCTGGAGCGTGAGTTAATGTTGGTAAAGGTGCGTGCGGTGGGTGCGGTGCGTGAGGAGATGAAGCGCATGACAGATATTTTCCGTGGGTGCATTATTGATGTGACTGACAAAACGTACACCATTGAATTAACCGGCACCGGTCACAAGCTGGAAAGCTTCTTGCAGGCTATAGACCGCAGCTTAATCTTAGAAACCGTGCGTACTGGCGCGTCTGGTATCGGGCGCGGTGATCGCATTTTAAAACTTTAATTTTTAACTTATATGATTATTTTAAAGAGGCCAACATGAAAGTTTATTACGACAAAGACGCAGACCTGTCTCTCATCAAGGGCAAGGAAGTGGCCATTATCGGCTACGGCTCACAAGGCCATGCTCATGCCTTGAACCTGAAGGAATCTGGTGTCAATGTGACCGTCGGCCTTCGCAAGAGTGGCGCTTCCTGGAAAAAAGCTGAAGCGGCTGGGCATAAGGTTATGGAAGTCGCAACGGCGGTGAAGGGTGCCGATGTGGTCATGATGCTGTTGCCTGATGAAAATATCCCTGATGTTTATAACACTGAAGTTGCGCCAAACATGAAGACGAGCGCTACGTTGGCATTCGCCCACGGCTTCAACATTCATTATAACCAAGTCATCCCACGTGCTGATTTGGACGTAATTATGATAGCGCCAAAAGGCCCTGGTCACACAGTTCGATCTGAATATTTGAAGGGCGGCGGCGTGCCATCTTTGATTGCTGTGTATCAGGACAAGTCCGGCAAGGCCAAAAACATCGCTCTATCTTACGCCGCGGCCATTGGTGGCACCAAGGGAGGGGTGATCGAGACTGATTTCCGTGAAGAAACGGAAACAGATCTGTTTGGTGAGCAGGCCGTATTGTGTGGCGGTGCCGTGGAACTGGTGAAGGCAGGTTTTGAAACTCTGGTGGAAGCTGGCTACGCGCCGGAAATGGCTTATTTCGAGTGCTTGCATGAATTGAAGTTGATCGTCGATTTGATGTATGAAGGCGGCATCGCCAATATGAACTATTCCATTTCAAATAATGCAGAATATGGCGAATACGTCACCGGCCCTAAGATTATTACAGATGATACCAAAGAGGCCATGCGTAACTGTTTGAAGGATATCCAGACTGGCAAGTATGCCAAACAGTTCATCTTGGAAGGCCGTACCAACTACCCTGAGATGACAGCGCGTCGCCGTCTTAACGCTAAGCATCCGATCGAGATGGTGGGTTCCCAATTGCGTGCCATGATGCCTTGGATCAGCAAAAATAAGTTAGTTGACCAAAGCAAGAACTAGGAATGATGCTGCTGGGATTGAGAGTTTGCATAGTAAGCGCTGGATCACTCTCAATCCTGAGCTACACCTTTTTCGTTCTTTAATCCCGCATCTAAAATTTCACTCTTCGTTTCTCCTTTCTAATGTCTAATTACCCCCACCCAATCATTGCCCGCGAAGGTTGGCCATTCTTGGCCATCGCCGTATTCATCGCAAGTTTGGTATCATATTTTGTCGGTGGTGTGTGGTCGCTCCTGTTTTGGTTAGTGGCGCTGTTTGTGCTGCAATTTTTTCGCGATCCGCCGCGTGAAATTCCGCAAGATGCAGATGCAGTGTTATCACCTGCTGATGGTCGCATTGTCGCGGTGGAGCGCACACAGGATCCATATGTTCAACGCGATGCCATCAAGCTAAGCGTATTCATGAATGTATTTAATGTACATTCCAATCGTAGTCCCATAGATGGCTTGGTGAAACGCATCCAATACTTCCCTGGCAAATTCGTGAATGCTGATCTTGCTAAGGCTTCGCTGGAAAATGAGCGAAATGCCATATGGATTAAAAGGGCTGACGGGCAAGACGTAACCAGTGTACAGGTGGCCGGCTTGATTGCACGACGTATACTCTGTTACGTAAAAGAAGGGGATGATCTGACACGTGGCCAGCGATATGGCTTCATCCGCTTCGGCTCGCGCGTGGATGTGTACCTGCCTCTGACAGCTACCGTAAAAGTGGCTATTGGTGATAAAGTACAGGCAACTTCTACGATATTGGCGGTTCTGACCAAGAGCTAAAGGCCAATATAATGAGAGTCTTTCAAAATCATGACTGACCCGAATGACAGAAAGCCGATGAATCTGCGCAGGCGCAGCATTTACCTGCTACCCAACTTATTGACTACGGCAGCGCTGTTTGCCGGTTTTTACTCCATCGTGCAGGCAATGAATAGCAAGTTTGAGTTTGCTGCCGTTGCAATTTTTATTGCTATGGTGCTAGATGGTCTGGATGGTCGTGTGGCGCGACTGACCCGCACCCAAAGCGAATTTGGAGCGGAATACGACAGTCTGTCCGACATGGTTTCGTTCGGTGTGGCGCCCTCTTTGCTCATGTATGAATGGGCATTTAAGGACTTAGGTAAATTGGGTTGGTTCGCAGCTTTTATATATTGCGCTGGCACGGCATTACGGCTGGCACGCTTCAATGCTAATATTGAAGCGGTAGATAAGCGATTTTTTCAAGGCCTGCCCAGCCCTGCTGCAGCCGCAGTGATCGCAGGCTTTGTTTGGGTGGTGCTGGATAACCATTATAGTGGTCAAGAGGCACGTTGGTATGCTGTCGCCATCACGGTATTTGCCGGCTTGAGCATGGTGAGCAACGTGCGCTTTTACAGCTTCAAAGATTTCAATATGCGCAAGAGTGTGCCGTTTATCGTCATTATCTTGGTCGCATTATTTTTTATACTGATTTCCAGTTATCCGCCCGGTGTATTGTTTGTGCTTTTCTTATGCTATGCCCTATCTGGTTATGTGCTGTGGCTGCTCAGTTTTCGAAAGAAAACTTCCAGTCCTCACAGGTAGCGGATCACAAAAGAGAGTATGTGACAGAGGGCGTAAGCATGGTCCACCTTTTTGTTCGGAGTGATACTGAACGCCTGAACTTATATCCATCGTTGATTCAATTTTAAGATTCATTCCTCGATGGGAATACGACAACCCTTCAGATTCATTTTAATGTTGGGAGAGGCTGTTAGTTGGGAATTTGAGATAAGCTTGGTAGAATCCCGAAATTTTTTGAACTTTAACCAGAGTAGGAGAGTTGCATGTCTAATATCGAACAACGCGTTAAGAAAATTGTTGCTGAACAACTCGGTGTAAATGAGACTGAAGTGAAGAATGAGTCCTCGTTCGTTAATGATCTGGGGGCTGATTCATTGGATACAGTTGAGCTGGTGATGGCACTGGAAGAAGAGTTCGAGTGTGAAATTCCAGACGAAGAAGCTGAAAAAATCACTACAGTGCAACAGGCAGTCGATTACATTAACGATCATCCTAAGTAAGTAATCCTTTCGCTTTTCCCTTAAGATAACGGAGTTCGGTTTGACAAAACGCAGAGTCGTCATTACTGGCTTGGGTATTGTTTCGCCTGTTGGTACAGGAATTACCCAAGCGTGGCAAAATATCATTGATGGCAAATCGGGCATCACCCGCATCACCCGTTTTGATGCCAGCCTGTTTACGTCGCAGATTGCCGGGGAGGTGAAAGGGTTTGATGTGAACCAATACATCTCGGCTAAGGATGCTCGGCGTATGGATTTGTTTATGCATTACGGCCTGGCAGCTGGTATAGATGCAATTAAAGACGCCGGGATCGAGGTGACTGAACAAAATGCCGAACGCATCGGTGTCAATATTGGATCTGGTATCGGCGGGTTGCCGATGATTGAAGATAGTCATAACGACTTTCTGGCGGGTTCACGCAAGATCTCACCGTTCTTTATTCCAGGTACAATTATTAATATGATTTCTGGCAATCTGTCCATCAAATATGGCTTCAAAGGACCAAATTTGTCCATGGTGACAGCCTGTTCCACAGCCACTCATTGCATAGGCGATTCTGCCCGGCTGATCGAATATGGGGACGCCGACATAATGATCGCAGGCGGCTCTGAAGGATCCATTTGCGCGTTAGCCTTAGGGGGATTTTCTTCTGCGCGGGCGCTGTCCGCTCGCAATGACGACCCTGCTACCGCTAGCCGTCCATGGGACAAAGGGCGCGATGGTTTTGTGATGGGAGAAGGTGCTGGAGTTTTAGTGCTGGAAGAATACGAGCATGCCAAATCTCGTGGTGCAAAAATTTACGCCGAAGCAGTAGGATATGGCATGAGTGCCGATGCATACCACATGACCGCGCCGCGCGAGGATGGCGAGGGCGCAGCACGCTGTATGAATAATGCCTTGCGCAATGCTGGACTTAATGTAGATCAGGTGGATTATATTAATGCGCACGGCACTTCCACCCCGCTGGGCGATTTGGCTGAAACCATGGCAATGAAGCGTTGCCTTGGCGAACATGCGAAGATGGTCAAGGTCAGTTCCACCAAATCCATGACAGGACATTTACTGGGTGCTGCGGGCGGCATAGAGGCTATATTTTCAGCACTTAGCATTTACCATCAGATTGCCCCGCCTACCATAAATATTTTCGAGCAGGATGAATCGTGTGATATGGATTATGTGCCCAATATTGCGCGCAACATGACAATTAATGTCGCCATGTCCAACTCATTCGGCTTTGGCGGCACCAATGCTACTTTGGTGTTCCGTAAGGTTTAAAACGCTTGCACATCTCAAGGAACCACATGCTGATCAATGGCGTGCCTGGAGATCATATTAGCATTCATGACCGCGGCTTGCTGTATGGGGATGGCGTATTCCGCACGCTGCGTGTGCTCGGTGGATGTATACAGTGTTGGCCGCGCCATTATCGCAAGTTGCAACAGGATTGCGCTGCATTACGCATCACTTGTCCAGAAGCGGCGCTGCTATTTGAGGAATTGCGGCGTTTGATTGAGCAGCGGTCCGATGGTGTGGCTAAAATAATCATCACACGTGGCGAACAATCGGCTCGTGGCTATACTCCAGTCGAAAACATGACTTCAACACGCATTCTGACTTTCGCTCCTTCACTTGACTGTCCAGACAGAAACTATTCGCACGGTGTAAAGCTTAGAGTATGTGATATACGCTTGGCTCATCAACCAAAATTGGCTGGTATCAAGCACCTTAACCGTTTGGAAAATGTTTTAGCTGCTGCGGAATGTAGTGACCCAGAAATCGCAGAGGGTCTGTTGCTGGATAATTTCGACAATGTGATTGAAGGTGTACGCAGCAATCTGTTCATGGTCCGGAACGGTGAATTGTTTACACCGAATTTATCCAACTGCGGTGTGGCCGGTATACAGCGTGAACGTGTGATAGAGTGGGCTGCCAGACATGGCGTGCCGTGTTGGGTCAGGCAGTTTGGGTTGACGGAATTGCTGGTTGCCGATGAAATATTTATGGTGAATAGTGTGATTGGATTATGGCCGGTACGTGAGCTGTCAGGCATTGACTGGAACCATCACCCGATTTCCATGCAAGTGCAGGAATGGTTGAGCCATGCGCACGATTAAACGTTTGCTGCTCATGGTGTTACTTTTGGCCGTGCTACTGGCGAGTGCTTTTGGCTATTATGTTATTAGTCCATTGACCCTTTCCACGTCTCCCTTGGAATTTACCCTTAATAAGGGCAGCAGCCTGAAAGCTGCGGCGCGGCAGATGGAACAGGCTGGCGCGCTACCCAACGATTGGATGTTTGTCTTGTTGGCGCGCATGCTGGGTAAATCTGCACAGATACAGGCTGGTAACTATGAGCTGAAAACTGCGGTCACGATGTTGGAATTATTAACTATCGTGACCGAAGGGAAGGCCGCCCAGAGCAAATTCAGCATAATTGAAGGCTGGACATTCAATCAATTCCGCGCAGCATTGAATAGCAATCCAGCCATACAACATGATAGCGCGACCCTGTCTGAAGTGGAGATTCTGCGACGTATCGGCGCAACAGGTACTTATGCGGAAGGACATTTTTTTCCTGACACCTATTATTTCACCAAAGGCTCAAGTGATCTCGCTTTGTTGGAGCGCGCCTATAAGACTATGCAATTGCACCTGCAGGAAAGTTGGCAAAAACGCGCGCCTGACTTGCCTTTTATGTCACCCTATGAGGCGTTGATTCTGGCCTCTATTGTGGAAAAAGAAACAGGGCTGGAAAGTGATCGAGGCATGGTAGCGGCCGTATTTATTAACCGTCTACGCAAGGGCATGCCGCTGCAAACTGATCCAACCGTCATTTATGGGTTGGGAGAGAATTTCGACGGCAATTTACGAAAGCGCGATTTGCTGGCTGATACATCTTTCAATACCTATACTCGCGCAGGCCTGCCACCCACTCCGATCGCGCTGCCAGGGCTGGCCTCGATACAGGCGACGCTTCACCCGGCCTCGACCAGTGCTCTATACTTCGTGGCGCGTGGGAATGGCAGCTCACAATTTTCAAATACACTAAGTGAACATAACAATGCAGTGAATCGTTATCAAAGATAATTACGTGACTAATACGTTTACTCTACCTCATGCTTTCTCAGCGAATTTACTTTCTCCTTTGGCCTGTTGATGCGGACAGGTAAAGTTTACAGTGCATACCACCGTGCAGCCTGACTGGCAGATAAGTCAAACAAATACTGATCGGATAAATAGGCCATACCATTTTACAAATGGCGCTATATTGCAGCAGACAGTTTTACTTTTTTGGCTAACACGCACTGGTGCAATCGTATACAATTCCGCGCTATTTATATTGAGCGAAAATCGGCCACGCAATGCTGGAAATTAGTAATCTTGCTTGTAGTCGCGGAGATCATCTGTTATTTTCTGGCCTGAATTTTTCTCTGTCATCCGGCGAATTGTTACAGGTGCAGGGCGCCAACGGCAGCGGCAAGACCAGTCTGCTGCGTACTTTATGCGGTTTTATTATGCCCGATACGGGCGAGATCCGTTGGCGCGGACAAAACATCCGTGAGCTGGGTGATCAATTTTATGCCGAGATGATTTATCTTGGCCATTTGAATGCCATCAAGGACGAATTGAATGCGCTGGAGAACTTGCGCATAGGTGCAAAACTGGCTGGCTGCAAGGTAGATGATAAACAGGTGATCGCTGCGTTACGTCGTCTGGGTTTACGCGGACGGGAAACTTTGCCGGTCAAAGTGCTGTCTCAAGGGCAACGGCGGCGTGTGGCATTGGCGCGCTTGTTGCTTGGCAATGCCTCTTTATGGATACTGGATGAGCCGCTCACTGCACTAGACGTTGGCGCGGTTGGGCTGATGCAAGAATTGATTAGTGAGCATCTGGTAAATAACGGTATGGTGATCTACACAACTCATCAGCCACTGGAAGTGGTGGGGGTTGCATCGCGGCGACTTGCGCTATCATGAACAAGTTGTCGCTGATTGGTTTGTTGAGCATAATGATTCGCCGTGATCTGGTGCTAGCCATGCGGCGCCGCGCTGATGTAGTGACGACACTAATTTTCTTCGTCATAGTGGTCAGTCTCTTTCCCTTAGGCGTAGGTCCCGAAGTGGATATGTTGCGCAAAATGGCTCCCGGCGTGATTTGGGTAGCAGCTTTGCTAGCTTCAATGCTATCACTGGGTCGCTTGTTCTCGGCGGATCATCTGGATGGTACTCTGGAACAGATGTTGCTGGTACCACAGTCGCTGTCGGTACTTGTGTTAGCTAAGATTTTAGCGCACTGGATGGTCTCCGGTTTGCCGTTAGTAATTATGGCCCCGGTGCTGGGCTTGCAGTTTGATATGACGGCGCAGGCCATAGGGGTATTGATCATCGCACTACTGCTTGGCACGCCGACACTCAGCATGATTGGCGCGATCGGTGCGGCGCTGACGCTGGGGCTGCGCGGCGGCGGGGCATTGGTGTCGCTACTGGTGTTGCCATTGTGCATCCCAGTGTTGATTTTTGGAGCAGGGGCAGTGGAGGCCGTTATAAGCGGTACAAGCGTAAGTTCCCATTTATCATTGCTAGGCGCGCTATTGGTAATGGCATTGGTATTTACACCATGGGTTACGGCTCTCGCTCTGCGCATTTCGATGGAATAAAACACATTGTGTATTTTTAATTGAGTAGATATTGGCTATAAACTGGTTTAAATATTCCTCGCCGAGCTCCTTTTACAGGGCGGCCGGCAAGATGGTGCCGTGGTTCGCATGGTCGGCTGCAATCATGTTTGTTACAGGTCTTTACATTAGTTTTTTTGTGGCACCGACTGATGTCCAGCAAAGCGAAGCTTATCGCATCATGTTTATACATGTACCTGTTTCCATCCTGTCCATGTTTATTTATCTGGTCATGGCAGGTTATGCCGCGCTAGGACTGATATTCAATACGCGCTTATCTTCCATGATGGCTAGTGCGTTGGCGCCTACGGGTGCGCTGCTTGCCTTTCTTTCGTTATGGACTGGCGCGTTATGGGGCAAGCCGATGTGGGGGGCATGGTGGGTATGGGATGCGCGACTGACCTCTGAACTCATATTGCTATTTCTTTATCTTGGCTTTATCGCTTTGCATGCCTCGATTGATGATCCTCGTCGTGCCGACCGTGCCAGCGCATTACTCGCCATATTAGGCTCGGTCAATGTTCCTATCATCTATTTTTCAGTGCAATGGTGGAACACCTTGCATCAAGGAGCTTCAGTCAAACTCACCGGTACTAGCATGCATATAGCTATGCAGCAGGGAATGTACACCATGATGCTAGCGGTCTGGCTATATGCCATTACGATTTCTTTACTACGTGTGCGTAGTATTATTTTAGAGCGTGAAAGCAAGGCCCAGTGGGTATCTGAGCTCAAGGAGATTAAAGGATGAGCTGGGGTGAATTTTTTGCCATGAATGGCTATGCTTGGTACGTATGGGGTTCGTTCGGCATGGCACTGCTGATATTCATTGTCGAAATTGTGATGGTGCGCCACAGAAGAACGCTTATTTTGCAGCAATTGCGCCTGACAAGTGATACAGAAGATTTATGACATAAATTTTCAAGGTCAGGTTTGCCAGGTATCCTGATTGTTTCATCAGTTTGCGCGATGATCGTGAATAATTCTTCGAATTGGACAAAAATGCTTATCTATACGAACACAAACATGTAGCTCTTATTTGCCCGATGGAACAAACGTTACAAAATCAACTCGAAGCAACCGAAGCCGTGTCAACTTATAAAAATATTTAAACTGAAATAATATTGATATTGGAAATAAACTAACATGAAACCGCGTCAGAAAAAATTTGCTTATATAATTATTGCTCTCGTTGCTTTGGGTACTGCTACAGCTTTAGTGTTGTATGCACTAACAAATAATATCAGCTTGTACTTTACCCCGACTCAAGTGTTTAACAAAGAAGCACCACAGGGGCGTGGTTTTCGCATGGGCGGATTGGTTGCTATGGATAGTATCAAGCGACAGAGCGATGGCTTGACAGTACATTTCAGCGTAACCGATTCCGCTAAGACTATGCCGGTTGTGTACAAAGGCTTCTTACCCGATCTTTTCAAGGAAGGGAAAGGGGTGGTAGTGCATGGCCAGATTGAAGCTGGGGGCGTGTTCCGCGCGGATGAGGTGCTGGCCAAGCATGATGAAAACTACATGGCTCCGGAAGCTATTTATGCTATGGAGCAAGCCGCTAAAGTGCCGTCTACAGTGAATGACGCATCATCCGTTAGCGCACCTGCTACACCATAGTCTAATAATTACAGCTTAATTTTGGCTATGTCGTTGTTATCTGTTGATTCTTGGTAATCATTTAATAACGAGGCGCTATGCAACTGCATGGGCCGTCAATGCGACTTATACGCACCTGTCTGCGTTAACCGAGCGAACAGGGTTTTAAACAATTAACCCACTGCTTGCAGTGGGGTTAATTTTAATACTTCACAAAACAGCAACAGGTGTTTTCAGAACGGTATATCGTCATCGAAGTTATCGAAACCACCGCTCTTGGCTGGTGCCGGTTTACTGGTAGCAGGCGCACTAGTTGATGATGCAGCTGAATTACCCACCGTGTCAAAACTACCGCTACCAGATTTACTGGATAGCATCTGCATCTCATTAACGATGATGTCAGTGGTATAGCGATCCTTGCCTTCCTTGTCCTGCCATTTGCGCGTGGCAAGCTTGCCTTCAACGTAAATCATCGAACCTTTCTTCAGGTACTCTCCAGCTATTTCCGCCAGGCGTCGATAGAAAGTCAGGTTATGCCATTCTGTTTTTTCCTGCTTTTCGCCGCTTTTGTCTTTCCAGTTTTCTGAGGTAGCCAAGGTGGCATTGGTTACTGCTTCGCCATTGGGCATGTAACGTGTTTCCGGATCTTTACCCAACCGTCCTACTAAAATCACTTTATTTACCGACATGTCATTACCCTTTCACTAAATTTTTTACCGCGTCTTCGTCAAAACCACTCATATCTACTTTTAGACAAGCCATACATTCGGCTGGCACCACCATTGCTTCGCGCACCCCATTTAATTGCACTAAGTTTTGTTGTAATTCAGCGCCCGCGCGCCCATCCATTTCTGGCAATGGGTACATTTTGGTACGCACCGCTGCAGGCGGCTGCATGGTGCTGGCAACTAGCAACCACAGCAATAACAAACCTACTGCAAACGCAAACACAGCATTGCCGCCGTAATATTGCATCAGAAAACCGCCCACAATCGCACCGAGGAATGCGCCGAGAAATTGCACGCTACTATATACGCCCATCGCTGTTCCCTTGGACGCCAGCGGGGCAATCTTGCTGATCATTGAAGGCAATGTCGCCTCCAATACGTTAAATGCGGTAAAAAACAGCAACAGTGACAGCATCACCCCCCATACACTATTCTGCATTAGCATTAATGACAATTGTCCTAGCGCTGCCAGCGCAATCGCGCCCATAAACACCTGCTTCATCTTTGCTTTTTTCTCGGCGATTATGATGGGTGGCACCATCAATACAAGAGCTAGCAACATTACCGGCAGATATACTTGCCAATGTTGCGCAATTTCCAGCCCATTCTTTTTTAGTACGAATGGCACTTGCATGAATACCGACATTAGAATTGCATGCAAGGCAAAAATACCGAAATCGAGCCGCAGTAAATCTTTGTTACGCAGCACATCGCCAAATCGCTTGCTGCTCGCCCCGGAACCAGAATGGAAACGCGTGATGGCAGGATTAGGAATTATAAAAGCCACAAACAACATGGCCAGAAGAGCCAAGGCACCAGTTAGTGCAAAAATTCCGGGCACATCTATCGCCTGATACAGTATTGGTGCCAGCACCAGCGATATTGAAAATGTAATACCAATGGTGATACCTATCATCGCCATCGCCTTGGTGCGGACTTCCTCGCGTGTCAGGTCGGCGGTTAACGCCATCACTGCAGCATTGATTGCTCCTGCGCCTTGAATCGCACGCCCGGCGATAACCCAATAAATATTGTCTGCCGAAGCTGCGATAAAACTGCCTATAGCGAATAGAAGAAGTCCAGCATAGATCACGGGCTTGCGCCCGTAACGGTCGGAAATCCAGCCAGCCGGGATCTGCAATACAGCCTGGGTCAAACCGTAAGCACCGAGGGCAATGCCAATCAGGACGTGATTTTCACCGCCGGGCAATCGCTCGGCGGCATATAGTGCAAATACCGGCAAAATGATGAACAGCCCCAACATGCGCAAACCGTAAATACCGGCTAAGCCCATGCTGGCACGGCGCTCAAGTTGAGTCATTGAATCAGGCTTGTGTTCCATATTGAAGTATTGAAAGCGCGAAAAATCGCGTATATTAGCAGGTTTAGCGCAACCTACGGTAACCGGTATGGACAGTATCAAAATACGCGGCGCACGCACGCACAATCTGAAAAACATCAGCCTCGATTTGCCGCGCAATCAACTTGTGGTTATCACCGGGCTGTCGGGTTCCGGCAAGTCTTCCCTCGCCTTCGATACTTTATATGCTGAGGGGCAAAGACGCTATGTCGAGTCACTTTCTGCATACGCGCGCCAGTTTTTACAATTAATGGCAAAGCCAGATGTAGACTTGATCGAAGGTTTGTCACCTGCTATCGCCATTGAGCAAAAAGCCACCTCGCATAACCCGCGTTCTACCGTTGGCACAGTGACGGAAATTCACGACTACCTGCGCCTGCTATTTGCGCGTGCAGGTGACCCCTATTGTCCACAGCATGATCTGGTGTTACAGGCTCAAAGCGTTGGACAGATGGTGGACCATGTGCTGCAACTGCCGCAAGACTCGCGCATCATGATTCTTTCTCCATTGGTCATTGAGCGCAAAGGCGAACAAATCGATTTGTTTAACGAGTTGCGTGCGCAAGGTTTTATGCGTCTACGCGTAAACGGCACCGTGCATGAGATAGATAAGCTGCCCACGCTGGCAAAACACAAGAAACATACTGTTGAGATTGTGGTGGATCGGCTGAAGGCCAACGCAGACAACCAGCAACGCTTGGCGGAATCATTCGAGACTGCATTGCGTCATGCCGACGGACGCGCATTGGCAGTGGAAATAGATAGTGGCAAAGAGCATATATTTTCAGCTAAATTTGCCTGCCCAATCTGCAGTTATTCATTGCCTGAGCTGGAACCGCGCTTGTTCTCATTCAACAACCCGATGGGTGCCTGCCCTAAATGCGATGGGTTGGGCAGCACCAGTTTCTTCGACCCAAAACGAATTGTGGCATTCCCACAATTATCATTAAGCTCTGGGGCAATAAAAGGTTGGGATCGACGCAACCAGTTTTATTACCAGATGTTGGACAGCTTGGCCAAGTATTACGATTTTGATCTGGAACGTCCGTTCGAAAGCTTGCCGGAAAAAATACAGGAGATTGTTTTGTACGGCAGCGGTAAGGAAGAAATCCCATTCAGCTATTTCAACGAGCGCGGCAAACCCACGCTACGGAAGCATGCATTCGAAGGCGTCGTTAATAATTTCGAGCGGCGCTACAAGGAAACCACGTCGCCTGCCGTGCGCGAGGAGCTCGCGAAACATCTCAACACCTGCGTCTGCCCTGAATGCAAGGGCACGCGCCTGCGTTTGGAGGCCCGCAACGTGCGCATCGCAGACTGTGCCATTTACGAACTAAGTGCATTACCCTTGAAGCAAGCGCTCACATTCTTTCAACAGGTGCAGCTACCAGGTCACAAGCAGGCCATCGCAGAAAGAATCGTGCATGAAATTGCCAGCCGCCTTACTTTCCTCAACAACGTTGGCCTGGAATATCTGTCGTTAGATCGTTCGGCAGAGACCCTGTCTGGTGGCGAATCACAGCGCATCCGCCTAGCTTCGCAAATTGGCTCCGGCCTGACTGGTGTGATGTATGTATTAGACGAACCTTCCATTGGCCTGCATCAGCGTGACAATGATCGCTTGCTGGGTACGCTGAAACGCCTGCGCGACATGGGTAACAGTGTAATCGTGGTAGAACATGACGCGGATGCCATCCATGCTGCTGATCACGTGGTGGATATGGGTCCCGGTGCGGGTGAGCATGGGGGCATGATCGTCGCGCAAGGCACGCCGCAAGAAGTGTGTACCAACCCGCAATCGCTGACGGGTGATTATCTTTCCGGTCGACGCAACATTGAAGCACCAAAAAAATATCTCCTCCCCGATCCGGAACGCATGCTGCATATTCAAGGCGCATGTGGCAACAACCTGAAAGAAGTCTCACTTGATTTACCTGTCGGCCTGCTAGTGTGCGTAACAGGCGTGTCTGGTTCCGGCAAGTCCACTCTCATCAACGACACGCTGTATAAGGCCGTCGCACAAAACCTGTATGGAAGCAACGCCGAGCCCGCGCCGTTCGTAAAAATCGACGGGCTGGAATTTTTTGACAAGGTCATTAACGTAGATCAGTCACCCATCGGACGCACCCCACGTTCTAACCCCGCCACCTATACCGGCTTGTTTACTCCCATCCGCGACCTCTTCGCCGGCGTGCCGCAATCGCGCGAGCGCGGCTATGGTCCGGGGCGATTCTCGTTCAACGTAAAAGGTGGACGCTGCGAATCCTGTCAAGGTGACGGCGTGATCAAAGTTGAAATGCATTTCCTGCCTGATCTTTATGTGCCATGCGACGTGTGCCACAGCATGCGCTACAACCGCGAAACGCTAGAGGTGCAATACAAGAGTCGAAATATCCACCAGATTTTGCAGATGACAGTGGAACATGCACATGAGTTTTTCAAGCCGGTGCCAATCATCGCACGTAAATTACAAACGATGCTCGACGTGGGACTCGGCTATATTACATTGGGACAAAGCGCGACCACACTATCCGGCGGCGAAGCGCAACGAATCAAATTGTCGCTTGAGCTATCCAAGCGCGACACCGGACGTACTCTGTATATCCTGGACGAACCCACGACTGGCCTGCATTTCCATGATATCGCTCTGCTTCTAAAAGTCATTCAGAAGCTGCGTGACCAAGGAAACACCGTAGTAGTAATCGAACATAACCTCGACGTAATAAAGACCGCCGATTGGATAATAGACCTCGGACCTGAGGGCGGTGAGGGCGGCGGACATATCATCGCACAAGGCTCGCCAAAAGACATCGCTGCCAATCCGGAAAGCGTTACTGGTATATACCTAGAGCAGGTGTTGAATATGATCAGATAGCATGAGACTAACTCCACCAATCACCTGCCCGATTCATTCCTTAAGAATCACGTCGAATCACACACCATCCGCAGCACATCACGTGCTGCATACTTAGTTGATTTCCGGTATTGCAGGATATCTATTGCTAAAGCGCTTCTAATAGACAAATGGCAGCATATTGCTGCCTCATTAATTAAATCCTGGCAGCCTGTCGGACTTAAAGAATCGTAGCTAAAATTTAGCTGAGCGCGGGTAGATTTTGCGAGCTTTCGCCTTTCGGCGAAATGCCTGCTTACCTCACTTGACGGTTTTGCAGAGCATTATAGTTGCGCTGTTGCCCAGCAACAGCGGCGAAATACAGACCCTCCAACTAAATTTGCAGCCGAGTTACTTTATGCCTGATAATCTGCCAGGCAAAGAGAATATAAAGCTATTAAGCCATAGCGTAAAAGTTTAAATATTTTTTGCAATACTCACTAACATTATGTTACGCTGCACTAGCTGTTAGAAGTTTCTAAGAGCCCCCGCGGACGGTACGAGTGGGTTTATCTTTTTTATTAATTTACTTAGAGGAGTAATAATTATGCGCAGAGTTAACTCACTGGCACTACTGCTTGCTATTAGTTCCCCAGTTGCGATGGCATATGATGGCCCAAAGGCTGAATACAACTTTCTTCCTAAAGGCTCGTTTGCAGTCGATCCAGAAGCCGGCAATCTGCATCCTGAAGCGCAAATCGGCATACCAGGCAACTACCCCCCTGGCGGTGGTTTGGCTATACCTACATACCAATATGAAACGCAAGGCCAATTTAACATTGGTAAGCACCCTCTAGATAAATGGGCTGCTGAAGATGGCGGTGCTGGACAAGCCAGTTATCATGGTAAACAGCCCACTAAATTTACCCCAGATTTCAAAACTGCCATCCCTTATGTAGATGGCAAGCCTATATACGATACAGACTTTGACGAATCATGGGCTGGAGACAGGATGAACGGTACTGGCGGCTGTGTAGCCAGTGGCGCTCCCTATTGCGTAGCTCCAATTGAAACAGGTCTCGGCTATCATCCATCAGAAACCAGTCCAAGCAAGACCCGCTCTAAACAATACTTCGTTACTGATGATGGCGTAAGAGGTCAAGGTACAACGGTTACAATGAGTGCAATTGTAGAAAATACTGATCCTGAAGCAGGTACTAAACCAGCAAAGGTCAGACTTCAATATGCAATAACACCCGGTGGAAACTTCGTAGATACGACTCGTCAACATCAAAATGCTGGTTATACAAAACTGGCACCTGAAGGCACATATCGTTTTCAATCACCCACTATTATATACAGTGAAGAGCATGGTCATCTGTATATAAACGGCAAGCATTTTTCCGGTGTACATTTGTTAAACGGTAGCTATGGCTACACAGTTGGCTTGGATCTTCTTGAAAAAGGAAAAAATGACTTCTGTATCAAGATAGTAGATGAGTATCATGAAGTGGTTAATCTTGGAACTCAAGCTTGTGTTTCAGTCACAGTTTAAAGTGAATTTAGCGCACTTGTAGAACTTGAACTGTATCGTCCGTATAGTGCATGCATGTGCGTTGTGTAACATTTCGGTACCGCCGCAGTCGCGGGCGGTGCCACTTTTACACTGGCGTGCTAGCTTAAACGGGATATTTTGAAAGCAAGTTTTACCAAGCACATGATTAAATAATAAAAAAGCCAGATTATTCTGGCTTTTTTATTATTTAAAATTATTAAATCTTTACCAGCCAATATAATTGGCTAAATATTAATTAACCTATCATCAACAGCTTTACCTCACCCCAAGCCCTCGTGAAATCGACAAATTGACCACGCCAATCTTTTGGTGAACCAAGTTTCATTCCAACTCTTTTGATGCAACCGGTAAATTTAATATCGTCCGCAGCTAAGTTTTTTAATATATGTCATCTGTGATCCTCATGCTCGGTCGTGTGTAATTCCGATATTAACAAAGCTCATCACCCTAATTGGCTTACAAAAATTGCACTTCGGAGCTGAATTCGCAAAATAAAGCGAAAGTAAATAAATAAGCTATTTCTTCAGTATATTCATTTAACGTGTTACATTGACAACGCTACTGAAAGCAGAAACAATACCCCCTAATAATGCAAATTGCATTTATATTTATATATTTCAAGGAGATAGTTATGCGCATACTTAACCTACTAGCAATATCATTTTTTTTAGGATGTTACGTTCCAGTTGTGCTTGCCGCTGATGCTTCCGTAACTATTTCCTCACCCACGGATGGGGCAAAAATAAGTAGTAAATCGAAAATAAAAGTTTCTTATGATGTAACGCGTGGCCAGCAAGGCGATCATGTACATCTATACGTAGATGAAAAGGAAATTGTAGTGTTACGCAAATTAAAAGGTGACTACACAGTAGAACCACTAGATGCGGGAAAACACGCTATATGCATCAAAATAGTTAATAAGGGGCATACTCCTATCGGGGTCCAAGCATGCACCAACGTTAATATAATATAAAGAAATAACCCCATGGAAAACCTGAGCTACGCCGTAGTGCAGGTGGTGCATAATTTCGGTGCCGTTGCTGTTGTGGGCGGCGCTGTAGTTGCATTGTATTCAGGAGCAACTGCGGCTCTACATCACAAGCTTGCATGGCTGGTTGGATTCGGGTGGACAGCTCAAGCAATCAGTGGCATGGGTTTTGCCGCTGTCAGCTACTATTACTATGACCAATTTCCAGATATACATGACATTGCTATGGCAGCATTGCTTATTAAAATGTCATGTGCAGTATTTGGAGTGAGCCTTGTCATAATTTACCTACGCTATTCCGCTACTTTGGCCATAGAACGTCGGCATCTCATATGGATACTGCTTGCAGCGCTAGGCATAACAGCACTAACCGCAGCTGCCTTTTTACGCTGGTTTTCTTAGCCCTCCTTTGCCTAAACCGATAGAACCTTCACTTTATGTTTTTTCTGTAAAGGTCGGCGCATAATTATTCGCCAAACCCGAACCGACAATAATATCACCGGCAAAGGTTACTTCTGCTTGCTAAATGCGAGCGCATGGGCGACCAGTTACTCCAATTTCCTTATGAGTAATCGCCTACCGCTGTGACGGATCTGGGAACGAATGGATTCCTCATCCTGAATGTACGTAGCTTAGCGTTGGTAGCTCACACTAATAAAGAATGTTCGTCCTGGTAATGGATAGGCGTTGTATCTTCCCGGTGTAAATTGGCTGCTTACTGCATAATTAAAATACTTCCGGTCAAACAAATTATTCACTGACGTGCTTAAGTGCCAAGGGCCTGTTTTATGTACAAGCTTCATATCCGCAACCGTGTATGAAGGAATCTTTATTCCTAAAGTATTCGCCTCGTCATTGTCCATGAATTGTGAATCAACATAGGTGACAGAAGAATTCAACAGTGTTTGTTCGGTTATTGCCCATGCAGCACCCAGATTCAACTTGTGGCTAGGGACTAACGGCACCTTCTTACCTGCGATATTAACGTTAGTTTGCGTGAATGGCCCACCTTGCAAAACCCCGCTTAAAAATTTTGCGTCGATATAAGTATAGGCCGCGTTTAATGCAAGCTGGGGTAGTGCCTGCCATTTGCCATCCAATTCTAAACCCCTGCGTCGCGACGGTGGCAAGTTAGTGTTGCCAATACCCGTAGTAAAAGGATCAAGGTGGATTTCATTGTGAACCTTGTTATTGAACAATGCTGCCCGCCAGTTTCCATCATGGACACGCTGCTCAATACTTATTTCCACACTATCTGACGTCTGGGGACGCAGGAACTGAAATTGATTAGTAAAGGATGGCGATGATTCGTAAATTTCATCTATGTTTGCGAAGCGGAAACCGCGTCCAACCTTCCCATTTAGTGCCACCTCACTATTAAGTTGATGACGCAGACCAAAATCGTAGGCAATTTTTGATGCCTTAAAAGAACCCAGCGGTGCAGCAGAGCCAAATGCCGCGCCAGAAGCGGCCGCATTATAAACATCATTCGATTTTATAGAGATCCGTTCATTACGTACCCCGGCTAACAGAGATGTTGCCTTCGATAGATGCGTCGTGTTTTGTAAATACCAGGCACTATTTTGCTGGGTCATTGATACTTGGTTAATTGGCTGCCCAATATTCGCCGCAGCGTTTGACGTATCCAAGCCATAATTCCATCGATGCACATCAATACCTGCTACTAGCGTGCTATCACCACCCAATGAATGCGGTAGCTTGATACGAGGTGTCAATGAATTCACATTCAAATCGCTATCGCGATAATTTGGAAAGCCGTTAAAATCAAAATTGGATTTTTGATTCTTGGTGCGGCGTGCTACACCCACATTTATATCTGCACCAGAAAATCGCTGCTGCCATTCAACCGATACTTGATTGCCATCGCGACTAGCATAGTCCAACGGAGTGGCAGTGCCACGTGGATCGGTCGCCGCCAGGTTAATGCCGGCACTTGGTTGTACCAGACGCGCGCCGGGCAAGCGCAGGTCCTGCCGATCGATCCCAACTTTCAATGCTAGCTCACCTGCGCCCAGCTTCCACCGTGTATTTACCTGCACATTGGTTTGCTCGTTGCGGTTATTCGCACGATATCCATCAGAAACCAGTTGACTGGCTGTAAAGCCAATTCCTGCTATACCTGAGAAATAATTAGCATTTGCCTGCACCTCAGCCATACCATAACTACCTGCCTTCACACTGACCTGCCCCGTCTTACCTGCTTGCGTAGGTGATTTAGTGATGATATTGATTACTCCATTAGTTGCGCCATCACCGTACAAGACAGCACCACTGCCACGCATAATTTCAATGCGTTCAACCGAAGCGAATGGGATAGCCGACCACTGAACCCCTGAACTATCAGCGTTAGTAATGCGCCGCCCATCCAGCAGAATTAGCGTATTTTGCCCGGCAGCTGCACCAAACCCGCGTAAATCAACCGTGGCTAATGCAGCATTATTACCAAATAGATCTCGCGCTGAAACACCAGCTTGCTGTGACAGTAATTCCGGTATCGTGCGGGCGCTGCTTTTATTGATAGTTTCACGCGTAATAATGGATACATTAAGGGGCTTGTCAGAGTATATGTCCTTGAATCGTGTCCCAGTGACAATGACAGTTTCGAGCGTTGGGTCTTCTAATATTGCGTAAGCTGACGAAGTAACCGCACACAAAATGGCAGCGGCAAATGTTTGATATTTCATTAAGATTTTCCTGAGCGAATTCCAAGGTTCCCCGTTGGAATGTTCAAACACAGGAAATGCACAAGCAAAAGGAAGGAAGGAGTGATCAACCGCTGCGGCTTTCCATCCCGCCGTCCATGCGCCACCCGCAGCATTTCCCGACCTACAGAATCTCTGATGAGGCTCCTGTGCAAAAGGCCGGTATCCGGGCTTGCAGGACTAGTCGCATCGCCTTCCCATGATTGCTCACAGTGGCTTAACTCAAGCGTTCCATAACTTACGCGCTTACATTTGTCGCTTGCCAGCTTGATGTCTATTATGAAAATTTAATCAACTAGAGGAAAACCGCTGCTTCCCTATTAAATTTACTTATTAAACGAATACTGCGCGAGTATCACGTGAATTTTTGGAACATCCAGGTTTTTAACACGTCCACACCTGCTTACCGTTGCGGGGGCAGCACAAGTCTTAGGAATTAAATTCCTTCACCTGTTTCCCGTTTAACCAGACGCATTCTTGTGTCTGGCACCTTAAGCGGCGCAAAGTATATCAGACGCGAACGCTTGAAAGGTTGTGAGCCAGAAGTTGTCATAAATTCGTGCAATGTCCGCGCGCAGCGGTCATTCCACTTTTTCTCATGAGGGAAATTTCAACTTTTCTGAATGCGTGTGCTTGGAAATAAGCTCTGTTAATTTGAGTGAACCGAAATAAACGGTGAAACCTCATCTTATAAAGCACATTCTAAGAACAATGGTAAAATCGTTCTTTTATGCAAGATTCAAATTAGGACTTTGTACCATGAGCTCACGCAACGAATATTTGTTTGAACAATCGCAACATGTCATCCCCGGCGGGGTCAACTCGCCAGTGCGTGCATTTAAGTCGGTGGGTGGCACACCGCTGTTTTTTAAGCGCGGGCAAGGTGCATATGTGTGGGATGCCGACGACAAGCGTTACATTGATTATGTCGGTTCGTGGGGACCGATGATTGTTGGCCACTGTCATCCCGCCGTGGTCACGGCTGTGCAAGAGGCTGCTTCGCAAGGTTTGGGTTTCGGTGCGCCCACTGCAAACGAACTGGAAATGGCCGAGCTGTTGTGCAAAATACTTCCCAGCATAGAAATGGTACGACTGGTGAGTTCCGGTACCGAAGCCACCATGACGGCAATTCGTTTAGCACGCGGTTTTACTGGGCGTAGCCGGATTATTAAATTTGAAGGCTGTTATCACGGCCATTCTGATGGCCTTCTGGTCAAAGCAGGTTCCGGCGCACTGACTTTCGGCCAGCCGAGTTCCTCCGGTGTGCCAGCGGAAATCGCGGCGCTGACTACGGTACTCGACTATAACGATGTGTCTGGGCTGGAGCGTACCTTTGCCGCAATAGGTAACGAGATTGCCGCAGTTATTGTTGAACCAGTCGCGGGCAACATGAACTTGATTATCCCCAAGCGCGAATTTCTGAATACATTGCGTGCGCTGTGCACTAAGCATGGTGCAGTACTTATTCTGGACGAGGTGATGAGTGGCTTTCGCATCAGCCTGCAAGGCGCACAAGGCCATTACGGCATCAAGCCGGATCTGGTCACGCTGGGCAAGGTCATGGGCGGCGGCCTACCTGCCGCGGCTTTCGGCGGGAGGCGTGACATAATGCAATGCTTGGCACCACTCGGTGCGGTGTATCAAGCTGGTACCCTGTCCGGCAATCCGGTGGCAGTAGCGGCAGGACTGGCTACACTTGAATTAGTACAGCAGCCGGATTTCTACAAGCACTTAAGCGCGCTGGCGCGTCAACTAACCGAGGGCTTGGAGCAGGCTGCCAAACAGCATGGCGTCGACTTCTCCGCTCAATCCATCGGCGGCATGTTCGGTTTGTATTTCCGTGCCACCCCGCCGACCTCTTATGCCGAAGTGATGACCTGCGACAAGGAGGCGTTCAATCGCTTTTTCCATGCCATGCTGGCTGAAGGTATATACATGGCACCATCCGCATTCGAGGCAGGTTTCGTATCATCAGCACATACAGACGCAGACATTGCGCAGACCATCACGATCGCTAACAAAATTTTCGCAGCCTGGTAGCATGGGACTATTTTCGCGCGCTACATTTTTTACCACGGTTAATCATTTGCGCGATTTGCCGGTGCATGGTGGAAGAGAAGTTGCTTTCGCCGGACGTTCTAATGCGGGCAAATCAAGTGCTATCAACACCCTGGCCAATCACGTTCGCTTGGCTTACACCAGTAAAACGCCGGGGCGGACCCAACATCTAAACTATTTTGATTTGGGTGAAAATTGCTTTCTGGTGGACTTGCCAGGTTATGGATATGCCAAAGTACCACTGGATATAAGAGCACACTGGGAAGGGCTGCTGAGCGGGTATATACAGACACGTGAAGCATTATGCGGGCTGGTTATCATAATGGATACGCGACATCCACTCACCCAGCTGGACGAACAAATGCTGGATTGGTTCGCACCCACTGGCAAGCCAGTGCATGTGCTACTTACCAAATCAGATAAACTCAGCCGTCAGCAGGCGAATATGACGCTGAGTCGTGTTAAATTGCACCTTGCGGAACATTTTCCGTTTTGTTCGGTGCAGTTATTTTCTAGTCTGAAAAAGGTAGGTATGGATGAGGCCGAGGCAGTGATTGCTGGCTGGCTTTCTGCCGAGTAGCAGACAAAAAAAAGGCTATGTCGTAGTTATCTGTTGAATTTTGGTAACTGTTTAATTATGAAGGATTTTTCGTTAATCATAAAAACGTCCAACTCTATGATTTATAGATGTTTAGTACATTGTTAAATCAAATTCAACAGCTAATTGCGACATAGCCAAAAAAATCCCCCGGCTAATAAGGAAGACCGGGGGTGAAAATGCCTCGACGTTTTGAGTCAAGACAGCCCGCTCAGGGAGGAGAAGCGGGAGATGACATCTAACCATCTACTACGTCAGATTAGATAATGATGAAAGAGTTCCAATACAGGTAAAAATTTTAGGATTTAAGTTATGCACACACTCGGACAGTATCCACATAAACGGATGAGGCGCATGCGCCACGATAAGTTTTCCCGCGCCTTAATGCGTGAAAACGTGCTAACCGCTGCAGATTTCATTTACCCGGTATTCGTGCTGGAAGGCTCAAATCGCGAGGAAGCTGTGGCGTCCATGCCTGGGGTTAAACGCCAGACACTGGACAAGTTGCTAGTGCAAGCTGAGGAGTGCGTCAAACTGGGTATACCTATGCTTGCCCTGTTCCCTGTAATAGATACTTTGCTCAAATCGGAAGATGCGCGCGAGGCACTCAATCCGGACGGATTAGTACCGCGCGCAGTAGCCATGCTCAAAAAACATTTCCCCGAGCTTGGCTTGATGACTGATATTGCCCTTGACCCCTATACCAGTCACGGACAAGATGGACTGATCGATGCCCACGGCTATGTCATGAACGACGAAACTGTCGCCGTCCTGGCACAGCAGGCACAAGCCCACGCAAAAGCCGGAGCTGACGTAGTAGCACCTTCCGACATGATGGATGGGCGCATTGCTGCCGTACGGGCTGCCCTTGACCGACAAGGATTTAAGCATACCCGCATCATGGCCTATTCAGCTAAATATGCTTCCAGCTTCTATGGCCCATTTCGTGATGCAGTCGGCTCCAGCGCCAATCTGGGCACAGGCGACAAGCACACTTATCAAATGGATCCAGCCAATTCTGACGAAGCGTTGTGGGAAGTCGGTCTGGATTTGCAGGAAGGTGCCGACATGGTAATGGTCAAACCGGGCATGCCTTATCTGGACATTGTTCGGCGTATCAAAGATGAGTTTAAAGCACCCACTTTCGTGTATCAGGTAAGTGGCGAATACGCCATGCTTAAAGCGGCCTCGCAAAACGGCTGGCTGAACGAACAAGCTTGCGTACTGGAATCCTTGCTGTCATTCAAGCGTGCTGGCGCGGACGGCATCCTGACTTACTTTGCCTTAGATGCGGCACGATGGTTGAAACAGGGGTAACTGTGTCGATTAACGCCCGTAGATTTATATCGATTGATCTGAGCATCTGAATTCCGACCTTCGCGGGAAAGATAAATTGCATTATTTTGGTGACCGACTCTGGCGTTAGACAAAGGGGCAATTACCCATGAGAATCGTGACAATTTCTTTATTCGTTTGCAGCAGCCTGTTAGTTTCGGCTTGTAAAACAACCCCTGAAGATAAAGCTCGTTGGGATGCATATGAGCATGAACTAAATACTCAGGCGGATTCAACTCTGAAGTGCAACTTTTGTAAGCGAATTTAGGTGGCGAGCTGCGTTAATATCGGAGCCACTTAAACGACCAAGTAAAAGGAGCACAGATGAAGAAATATAAGCAGCTCACCAGC
>Ga0209344_10001167_pt1 | contig 36251 bp, 32 predicted proteins | sample Cruoilmetagenom6_FD_187293 | JGI IMG/M metagenome (GOLD analysis project Ga0209344, IMG submission 187293) | Oil polluted marine microbial communities from Coal Oil Point, Santa Barbara, California, USA - Santa Barbara Oil Seep Sample 6 (SPAdes)... | ecosystem: Environmental > Aquatic > Marine...
TAATACGTGTAACGCTTTATCTAACTTATCACTTAAATTATTGAACATGTTTCTAGTATTCTGTTTGCAGTCTGCAACAAAGCAGCCTGTAATTATTTAATAAGCTGCAAATTTAAGAATTTATGAGCGAATTACTAATGAGTTTAAGAATTAGTTTTTAGTTGCAAATGAAGGCTTAAAAAGATGAAATATTACTTAAATTGACTAAATACCTTCAAACAAAAAGAGCTACTCATGACGAGCAACTCTTTTTAATCAACTTAACTAACTTACTAAAATTACTAACTTTCAGCATTTTCTTTATTCACAGGTTCTATCTAGAACTATTTCATTATTACTATCATTTACGTTATGCAACACTAATTGTTCTGCAGTGCACTCTACAACTAACCAACTTCCATTTATGGCTTGGATATTTGGTCCATTTACATTTGTAAATTCTATAATTACACCGTCATTAGATTGTGATGTTATCCATGTAGCATCTATGGTTTGTGTATCTGTAAATATTACAACGATATTATTACTAGACTCGAAATCGAAGTCCCAATTCATTAAATTATCACTTCCGTTGTAGTTTACGGGATTCCAAATACATTCAGCTAAATAGTTCTCTACGTCTTCCACGGAACAATTTTCTTCAGAACAATTCTCTAAAACCAATTGTATTGTAAATATTTCAAACTGATTATTAATCTCAACTCTTACATAAATAATTTGTTGATTAGCTACGATATTTGTGTAAGCACCAGGATTTACAATTGGATTAACATAAATATTAGCATCTGCTTCAGTTTCATAATAGCTTACTACATTAGTTTCTGTTATACAATTAGCAAAAGGAACTGTTAAGTCAAAGACTTCCATACCATCATCACCTTCGTCACATAACTGAATTACGGCATCAAAACCTTGAAAACATTCAAAATAATTACACTCTTCTGTATTTAAATACACATTAAATATTTGAAAATTTCCACTTTCAGCTTCAATTCTCAAATAAACTTCAGTAGTTAAAGTTTCATATGCTTCTGTGTTTGCTATTGGATTAATATTGTTCTCTGCATCGGATAATGTTTCGTGAAATGAAGGTGTAAAAGGATATTGGCAATCTACCAATCCTATTGTTCCAGCATTTAAATTATAAACAGGCACATTATTAGGTTGATTACATTCTACAATTTCAAAATCTCCAAAACAATTAAACACATCATCATTACAAGCTTCAACTATTAGCTCTAATTCTTGTACCGCAAATTCTTGTGTTTCTTGATTAAAAACTCTAAAATATATTGTTTGAGATGTTAATTCTGTTGGTGTAGTTAATTGAATATTTAAATGATTCGTAGAAATTATAGCATCGTCATAAGTAGGATGATAACTACCAGATATTGGATAAAGCTCAATACATTCTGAACTTTGTAAACTATTAGTTTCAAAAACAAATGTGGCTATACCATCATTATTATCATCACATTCTTGAGACAAAACATATAAACTATAACAATTTAAAAGATCTTGGTTATTTACTTCACATCTTTGCTCTAGAGTAATAAAGTTATCGCCATTGATTAAGTATAGGCTTCCTTCTTCACATTCTACAACTTGCCACTGCCCGTTTAAGGATTCGTAACCTTGTTGTAAAGATAAATTAACAAAAACATCTGTAGCAATGGTAACAATTTCCCAAGTCCCAATTTGCGATTCTAAATTATTGACATCCTCAATTAAAACGTCACCATCTGAATTGAAATGCATAAAAACAGGTACAAACGAATCTAAAAGATTGGTTTCTAATTTCCATACACACTCGCTAATGTTAGCATTAATTTCTAATGCAGAACAGCCTTCTGTTTGCGGACAATCTTGAACTAATTCAAGCACGGTATTAGCACGCGTAATTGTGATAGAATCTGCATTATTACACGATACAATTAACCAATCTCCTTCTAAATCATCTTGAAATGCTGTTAATTCTGATAAGCTTAAGAGAGCACCATTATCCGTAGTAGACAAGCTCCAAGCCCCACCAATTGCAGATGTTGCTATACCTTCAGAAATAAGCAACTCTCCATTATCATTAAAAATTAACTGGTAATTATCATAAGTATCTGTTCCATTACTAAAATTCCATGGACACTCAACTAAATTCAATGCAATTTCATCTTCAAGACAATCATCATCGATAACATTACAAAACTGCTCTGCAGCTTCAATAGCATCTGTTAGTTCTTGATTTGTATTAACATCTACAGTTTCTCCGTTGGCATATTGTATAGTTATAGGAAAGTTTAAACTCACTATTAAAACGCTTTCGTCTCCTTCTAATTCATTAAGAAAAACATATAAAGCTTCGTCATTTTGAATAACAACTGTATCAATTAAATTAAACCCTGAATTAAATACTGAAAATGAAATTGGATATACAAAATCTGCACATTCAATTACAGCGTTCTCATTATAGACGCATTCATTAACAAAAGTTTGAAGCTCGTCTTCATTTTCAATAAAAATTTCGCTGTAATCGTTAAATATAATTGTAATTGGAAAAACAAAATCTAAAATATCTTCATCAATTACTACGTCACTTAACATATCTTCAAGCGCTTCTAAATCGGCTTCTGTTTCAATTATAGTAGTAATATCATTAACAACAACTGTTACTGGTAATTCTACAGAGAAGCAACTTGCACCATCTAAAATATCATCAGCAGCTCCAGAGTTTGCTGCCGTTCTTCCCATAAGATTTACCAAGGTAGAATTAGGTACAATGGCTTCTTGATCGTTTGGGTTTTCTATTTCATTAATCTCATCTTGACAAGATGTAAAACAAAAAAGGACAAAAAGTAAACCTATAACTATACTGTTGATTCTAAATCTCATAACTCTGATAAATTTAACGATTTATTATAGAACAGTCTAATTGTAAAAAGCCCTACTCTCAATTATTAAAAATTTATTTATAATTTGTGCAACCTATAAAAACCTATGAGCAAACCTTTACAAGATAATATTTGCGAGTCACAATTATTTGAGCGCTTGTATAATAAACATGCTAAAAATCTTCATGATTTTCTGTATTACAAGTTTGGACAACAATTGAATCCGCAAGATAAAGTGCAAGAAGCTTTCATTAAATTATGGCAAAATTGCGGCAAAATTACTCCTGACAAAGCAAAAAGCTATTTGTTTACAACGGCAAACAACCTAATGCTCAATGCCGTAGCTCATCAAAAAGTCGTTTTAAAATATAATAAACAACCTCAAAAACACGCTACTAATGAAACACCTGAGTTTGTACTACAAGAAAAAGAATACCATCAAAAATTACAAAACGCAATAAATAATTTAACCGAAGCGCAACGCACCGCTTTTTTAATGAACAGAGTTGAAGGGAAACGTTTTAAAGAAATAGCAAAGCTTTTAGATATATCTGTAAAAGCCGTTGAAAAACGAATTTATGGAGCTTTAAAAAAGTTAAGAGAAGAAATTAACGAACTTTAAAACTAAAAAAGTAGGGATTTTTAAACCTGAGCTGTTATATACTTGAAATTACATTTATGAAACGAGAGGAACTCATAAAAAAATGGTTAGATCATAACCTAAATACTGAAGAGCTAAAAGCTTTTAAGCAGCTAGAAGATTATAATGATCTTATTAAAATGGATACTGCTTTAAAATCTTTTAAAGCACCCGAATTTGCTACAGATACATCTTACAAAACATTAAAGCAACATCTTAAACCTAAACCTACAAAAACGAAGCAATGGCTAAAACCACTGCTTAGAATTGCGGCTATTTTAGCCATAGGATTTAGTATTTATTATTATACTTCAACTCTAGACACTGAAGTTGGAACACTTATAGCACAACAAAGCACTATTGAGCTACCAGACAATTCTATTGTAGATTTAAATGCCAATTCTACAATCACTTTTAATAAGAGTCACTGGAGCAACAATAGAGAGGTAAAACTACAAGGTGAGGCCTTTTTTAAAGTTGCCAAAGGTCAAAAATTTGATGTTATTACTTCTGAAGGAGTAGTTAGCGTCTTAGGAACACAATTTAATGTAAAGCAACGTAAATCTTATTTTGAAGTAACTTGTTACGAAGGTTTAGTTGGTGTAACACATAAAGACAAAACGGTAAAATTAAAACCAGGCGACACTTTCCAGATTATAGATGGAAAATTACTAACAACTGAAATAGAAAACACAACTCAACCACAATGGTTACAAGGCGAAAGCAGCTTTAACAGCATTCCTCTTAAACACGTCATTGCTGAGTTTGAAAATCAATACAAACAGAAAATAATTACAGAAAATATTGACACATCTCGTCTATTTACAGGAAGTTTTACTCATAATAATTTAGATTTAGCATTAAAGTCTGTTACAATACCATTAAATTTAAGCTACAGCAAATCAGAAAAATCTATTTTATTAAAGCGTGAATAAAAAATTACTTTGTTTAATTTTCTTTTTTTCATCTTTTACCTTTTACAACCTTGCCTATAGCCAAGAGTTAAAGGAAAAACAGACGCTTGCACAAATACTTTTAGAACTTGAAAAACAGTACGATGTTAAATTTTCTTTTGAAACCAAGACAATTGAAGGCATCTCAATCACTCCTTTACGCCATGGGCTTTCTTTAACACAAGCTGTTAACCAACTAAAACTTGATACCAACCTTAATTTTGAAATTCTAAGCAATCGTTTTATTGCTATTACACCGCAAAAAGTCACTGAAACACAAAACAGTATTCAGCACTTAGAAGAGGTTGTTGTTACGAATTATCTAACTAAAGGTATTTCTAAAACAAACAACGGAACCATTGAGGCAGACACCAAAGCCTTTCAAATTTTACCCGGATTAATTGAACCAGATGTATTACAAATAGTACAAAACTTACCTGGAATAATTAGTGTAGACGAACGCATTTCTAATATCAATGTTCGTGGTGGTACAAACGATCAAAATCTTATTTTATACGAAGGAATAAGAATGTATCAAACGGGTCATTTTTTTGGGTTAATATCTACTTTCAATCCTTATTTATCTAATGATGTTACAGTTTCTAAAAACGGAACTAGCGCCAAATTTGGCAATGCTGTTTCTAGTACTATTGTAATTCAAAACACAGACAATTTAAGCGAAAAAACAAGTGGTGGAATTGGAGGCAACCTGCTCAGCGTTGATGGATTTACAAAAATCCCATTATCTAAAAAAACAGAATTACAATTAGCCGCTAGACGTTCTTATACAGATTTTATAGTTTCAAAAACTTATGACTCCTATTTTGACCGTATTTTTTCAGACTCAGAATTAAATACTTCAGATGCTATTAATACACAATTGGCATTAGACGAGCGTTTTATTTTTTATGATTTTAATGCTAAGTTTTTATATAACATCAACGACTCCTCTAAGTTACGCGTTAATGTCATGAACATGTATAACAACTTAGATTACAAACAGGTATACACAACAACAAATAACGATTTCCAAGAGACAAAAAGTGAATTAAACCAAATAAGTTTTGGAACAAGTGCTACCTATTCTAAACGATTAAAGGATGGAACGAATCTTTCTGCTCAAGCTTATTATTCTAATTATGATTTAGATGCTACAAATAACAATATTTCTAACAATCAATTCTTAAAGCAAGAAAATAAAGTTGAAGATTATGGTTTACGGTTTGATATTTCAAAAGTATTAAGTCCTTCCTTAAAAATAAATTTGGGCTATCAGTTTAACGAAGTTGGTGTTACCAATTTTGAAGATGTAACCAATCCTAATTTTACGAGTTTAACAAAAGAAATTATAAGAACACATGCCATATTTGGTGAAGTTGTACGCTATTCGCAATCTCGTAATACATATTTACGTTTAGGTTCAAGAATTAGTTACTTTGGGAAACTGCAAAAGCTTATTATTGAACCTCGGTTTGCATTCAACCAAAAACTATCAGACTATTTCAGGTTAGAAATATTAGGCGAATTAAAGAGTCAATCTATTACTCAGGTTATAGATTTACAGCAAGATTTTTTAGGCATAGAAAAAAGACGTTGGCAATTAGCAAATACAAATAACATTCCTTTAATTAAAAGTCAACAAGTATCGGCAGGTGTTAGCTATAACCAAAATAACTTATTAGTATCTCTAGAAGGGTATTACAAAAATGTAAATAACATTACCGCTCTTAGTCAAGGGTTTCAAAACCAGTTTCAGTTTACAAACGATATTGGTTCTTATACCGTAAAAGGCATTGATTTTTTAATCAACAAACGCTTTAATAATTTTAGCTCTTGGCTAAGTTATACCTTTAGTAAAAACGATTATCATTTTGAAAATCTAAATAATGGCAATTCTTTCTCAAACACGTTAGATTTGCAACATGTTGCCAACGCTTCTTTAACTTATAATATTGATAATTTTAAAATTGGCCTTGGACTTAATTGGCATTCAGGAAGGCCATACACAACACCTTCAACAACACAAGACAACAGTAACAATATTATAGAATACGCGTCTCCAAATAATGCACGTTTACCCGATTATTTTAGAACAGATATCTCTGTAATTTATAATTTTAAATTTTCAAAAGGTGTAAAAGCCGATATTGGAGCTTCTGTCTGGAACATCTTTAATCAAACCAACATTATCAATCGGTATTACACCTTTAATTCTGATGATTCTATGGTTGAAATTAATAATAGGTCTTTAAAATTTACACCAAATCTTAGTTTTAGAATCAATTTTTAGTTGTTTATTGTAACATCAACCAACCAGTTATTAATGCGCTTTAAAAACTATTTAAGCTTATCTTTAGCTATTACTATATTCTTTTTTCTTCAAAATTGTTTGGCCCAAACAACTACTACCACCCCTAAGACATCACTCTTTTTTACACCCGAAATTATTGTTGGAAAAACACAAGAAGCCAATACTGATTTCCCTAAAACCAAGCTACAAAAAAACGTATTTTTAAGTATTGGCCAATACAACTATAACTCTAATAAAGAATGGGCTGCGAGATTAAACTATCCTAAAACTGGTATTTCATTGGGTTATACAGATTTTGGTAATTCTACCAAAGTTGGGCATGCTTATAGTATATTGCCATTTATTGAATTTTCAATATTAAAAAAACAAATAAACGGTTTAAACCTCCAAATAGGTTTTGGTAGTTCTTATATGGATACTCAATACGATATAATTACCAATGCATTTAACAGAGCAATCACCACAAAAATTAACTGGTCGTTTAGATCTTTTTTCTATTACGATGTTTTTAAAACCCATGCTACAGACTGGCGATTTGGCTTGGGATACTTACACCATTCTAATGGCCATACGAACTTACCAAACCAAGGCTTAAATTCTTTTACGGCAAGTATTTCTGCTAAAATTGACAAAAACTCTAATAGTAATAACGATTTTAAAAAACCTACTTTCGCCTCTAAATCTCAAACGTATATGGCTTTTCGGTTGGGTTTAGGCCAAAATGTATTATCTGAAAAGTTTAATACCAAAAAAGAAGTTTTTACAGTTTCTGCTTCTGCTGGAAAAATCCTAAATAATACATTTAAATTTGGTGGTGGTTTTTATTACAGGTTCTATGAGCACTACTACGATTACATAAAAAACAATGAAGCTTTAATTGAAGAACAATTTCCTCACTTTAAAGATAACCCTTATAGTTACGCAACTAGTTTTGGGATTTTTGCAAGCTCTGAATTATTAATAGACCATATTGGTTTTGAATTTGATTTAGGTTTAAACATACACAAACCTTTTTACAAAATAGATTGGCAACTTAACCAAGGGTTTACTTATGAAAACGCAAATGGAGAAACCATAGAAGTTTTAGGTGAATTAGATTGGTATTATGAAATAAAACGAACTATTTCTGCTAGAATGGGATTAAAATATTATTTATGGACAACCAACAAAGCTCCAAAGCACAATATTTTTCTTGGTGCACATATTAATGCAAATCTTGGTCAGGCAGATTTTACAGAATTAAGCTGTGGTTATGTATACCGTTTTAATTTAAAAGAGAAATCCATATAGTAAGAATTAATAGTGATTTTAGACTTTAATAACGTCCTCTTATAGCATTAAATAAATGCTTATTCTAAATCTACTTATATAACGCATTTATAATTGTGCTTAGCTACTCTTCTTTTTTTTATCCTGTTTTTCTTTTTCGATATTCTTTTTAATTTTAGCTATCGCAGACTCTATAGACTTATCTGGTTCTATTAGATTATATTTTCCCCAAAAATTAGGATCTGAAAACCCAGAAATCGCGTCAGTAATAACCATAGTTGGTTTTAATCTATCCTTAATTTTAATTCTTTTATCAGCAGAATTAACTTCCCAATCTGTTACAGCCATTTCACTAGCCAAAGTATAAACCTTATTAAATAACTGCTTCTTTTTATTAATTTTAAATTTCAGATTCAAATTAGAATAATTGTAATACCATGTTTTACCATTAACTTTATATGCCACTTTATAACTTGCTTCTAAAGGGTAAACAACAATACCCTTAGGCTTTTTTTTAACTAATAAATTTTTGGTTCTTTTTTTATCACTTAAATCTAAAGCATAGTCTGCACCTGCCAAAGCCAACAATTCTACATCTATAAATAATTTACCAATATAGTTTACTCCAACAACGTTAGCCTTTGGAATAAAATTTACCACATAAACTGCTCTATTATTTATAACCGAAGGCTCATCAAAAGAGAAATTATATATTTTAATACTTTCTTCTGTAAAAATATGTTCAGGGTACTTAATAATATCTAAATACAATGCCGAAAATGGACCGCCTTGTAACTTTACAGAAACGGTATCTAAACGTTTATAATCTGTACTTTTTCTTGCTTTACTTAGCTGAATAGCATCACGAAGAGATGAGGAATTGGGTTGTTTAAGAATATTAACAACCGCTTCAGTTAATGATACATTTCTATTACGAAGCTTAATAGTTTCACGATAAAAAGCTGTCATAAATAAAGACTGATCGTCTAGGTGTTGCATTTTATCTCGAAACACTTTTTGTACTAAACTTTCAGCATTTTTAAATGCAGAAATACTAACAGCAGATAATTCGGTTACAGCGACATATAATTTTATAACATTATCTGCTTTAGCTAATTGAGATAACGGAACGCTGTAAGTATCATAACCTAATAATGAAATCGTCACTTTAGAATCTAAGTAATCGCTAGCAACTTTTATTACAAACTCGCCTTCAGAATTTGTAATGGTACCAATATTGGTTTCATTGATATTTAAGCTAACTGCTTCTAAAGCTTTATTAGAACGCCCATCAATAATTTTACCACTATATTCTGTAAAAACAGCTTGAGCATTTAACGAAAACACCACTAAAACCATTAACAAAAACGTAATGGTATAGCGTTTTAAAGTGTGACATTTTTCCATAGCAGTAGTTTAAAGAACAATTGAGCTCATACTAAATTACGAAAAAATACACAAATCACTCTCTTGCAAAGTGTTAAACCTCACGAGAAATAATTACAAAAAAAATACAGATAGAAACGGCGTCTATTTAAAATAAGCTCTAAAACAAGTTCAGAATAACACATTTCATATGATAAAAATTAGATCTTATCTAAACTTACATACGTTCTGGTACCTCAATTCCTAAAACTTGAAATGCATTTTTAATTGTCTGACTTACCGATTTAGACAATGCTACTCTAAAGCTTTTTTCTTCTTCTGTATCTGCACCTAGAATAGATACATTTTGATAAAATGAATTAAAATCTTTTACCAAATCATAAGTGTAGTTTGCAATTAACGCAGGACTATGCTGCTCTGCTGCATTTTGAATGACTTCAGGAAATAACTCTAACTGTTTGACAAGTTGTTTTTCTTTGTCGTGAAGCACTATGTTAGCATTATCAAGATCACTAAGCGAAGCTGTAGTAGCCTTTCTTAATATAGACTGAATCCTTGCATAGGTATATTGAATAAAAGGCCCTGTATTACCTTGAAAATCGATAGACTCTTTTGGGTCAAATAAAATTCGTTTTTTAGGATCTACTTTTAAGATGTAATATTTTAATGCTCCTAAACCAATGGTTTTGTAAAGTGCTTTTTTCTCTTCTTCCGAGTAATCTTCAAGCTTACCTAATTCTTTAGAAATTTCTTCAGCGGTATCTGCCATTTCTTGAATTAAATCATCCGCATCTACAACCGTTCCTTCTCTACTCTTCATTTTTCCGCTTGGTAAATCTACCATACCATAACTTAAGTGGAATAGATTTTTAGCCCAATCAAAGCCTAATTTTTTTAAGATTAAAAATAAAACTTTAAAGTGGTAATCTTGCTCGTTACCAACCGTATAAACCATACCTCCAACATCTGGGTAATCTTTTATACGTTGAATCGCTGTACCAATATCTTGAGTCATGTAAACTGCAGTTCCATCGCTACGTAATACAATTTTTTCGTCTAAACCATCTTCGGTTAAATCGCACCAAACAGATCCATCCGCTTTCTTAGTAAAGACTCCTGTTTTTAAACCTTCGGCAACAAACTCTTTCCCTAATAAATAGGTATTACTTTCGTAATAATAAGCATCAAAATCTACTCCTATATTTTTATAAGTCACATCAAAACCATCATAAACCCATTGGTTCATTTTTTTCCAAAGTGCTACAACATCCTCATCTCCAGCTTCCCATTTAATAAGCATTTCTTGTGCTTCTAATAATAAAGGAGCGTTCTTTTTAGCCTCTTCTTCAGACTGACCTTGGGCTACTAATTCTGAAATTTCAGATTTATAAGCCTGATCAAACTTTACGTAATAATTACCAACCAATTTATCTCCTTTCAAGTCTTTAGTAGGAGTTTCACCTTGACCAAATTTCTGATAAGCCAACATACTTTTGCAAATATGAATACCTCTATCGTTAATAATCTGCGTTTTATAAACGTTCTTACCAGAAGCTTTTAAAATTTCAGCAACACTATAACCTAAAAGCACATTTCTTACGTGACCTAAATGCAATGGTTTATTGGTATTTGGCGAAGAATACTCTACCATTACGGCTTTGTCTTCTTTTACCTCAACAAACCCAAACGTGTTATCGTCCTTTATAGATTGAAAGAAATCGAGGTAATATGCATCATCAATTTCAATGTTTAAAAAGCCTTTAACAACATTAAATCCTTTAACCAAATCCACATTATCGAGTAAATACTGACCAACTTGCTCACCAATTACAGCAGGATTTCCTTTTACTACACGTAACATCGGAAATACAACAACCGTAATATCTCCAGCAAACTCTTTGCGAGTCGCTTGAAATTCTACCGATTCTAATTCTGATTCAAACAATGCTTTAACAGCTGCTTTTACATGTAATTCTAAAGTTTCTTGAAGCTTCATCTTATCTTTATCTTTTGGCATTTTAAACGCTTGCAAATATAGAAGTTTTATTGTTTTATTTAAGATTCTAAATAGACATAATTACAGAACATTAAAGCTACAACGATATAAAAACCACCCTCCACTAACTACCTAAAAAAGAGACCACTAAACCAATCATGCATTTCGTCGATGAAACAGTAATACTCCCAAGATTTGTGCCGTTGGTCGATAAGTGATTTTTTAACAAAACTATATTGTACATTTCATCTAATTTATTCGTATTAAAACCTAATTATTAGCATATTTGTAATCATAATAGCACTTTTGGTAGGCTATTAATCAATGTCCCAAACATTAATGAGGCTTAATAATCAAACATTAACCATGTTGTTATTGTTTTGTGTTAACTTACTTTTTTATCCCTCTCTAAAAGTTATTCGCACCAAAACAGCGCAATACGTTATAAAGCTATTTTAAGATGAAACAGTTACTATTTTTAGCTGTTTGTCTTATGTCTTTATCTGTATTTTCTCAAAATGAAAAAATAGATGAACTGACAGTACAAATAGCCTTTAAAAAACCAGACTCTACAAAGGTGGACATGTCTCTGGTGCTCATTAACGAACTCTACAAAAAAGCAGATTACAACAAAGCTTTACTTTATGTTAATAAAACTTCTAAACTATCTGAGGAGCTTAATTACATAAAAGGTCTTGCAGAAAGCAGCTACTATAGAGCTTTAATCTATACCGAACGCAACGACTACTTGAATGCTATTGATAATTATAAGAAATCTAGAGATTTATACTTAAAAATCAGTGATACGCTTGGCGTAGCTAGAGTGAGCAATAGCATTGGTCTTATTGAAATTAAACGAGGTAATTATGCGATTGGATTACAAAACTCTTTATCTGCAATACATATTTTTGAAAAGCAATACCTTAAAGATGAATTAAGTACTGCTTATAATAATTTAGCTGAAGCTTATTTTAAAACTAATCAAATTGATAAAGCTATAGAGTTTAACTACAAAGCTTTAGACGTTAGAAAGCAACTTAATGACACGGAAGGCATTAAAATTTCTACAAAAAATATCGCCGAACTATACTCGTTATTGAAAGAACACCGAAAAGCAATTGAATATTACGAAAAGGTATTAGACATTTTAAACCCTAAAACCGATCAGAATTTACGAGGTGAAATTCTACCAAAATTAGGTAGTGAATATTTACGCTTTAAAGAATACGATAAAGCTGCTAAATATTTAGTAGAAGGTTTAAAATACAATAGAAAACAAGACAATAAAGAAGGGCTTTTAAGAGCTTTAAATGCTATTGGGAACTTAAATCTTCAGAATAGAAAGGTAAAATTAGCAGAAAAGCAATTGAATGAAGCCTATGCTATTGCTCAAAAAATTGACAACAAAAAAGAGCTTTTAGAGAACTACAAACTTCATATTGCGTTAGATTCTACACGTGGTTATTTTCAAAATGCATTCTTTTGGCAGAATAAATTCTACGACTTAAAGGATTCGCTATCTAAAGTAGACCAACCTGTATTCCCTACGGATGTAAGCCCTATTGATCTTATTAAAACTGAAAGCACCTCAGAAAATGACACTGTTGCAGTTAAGGAAAACGAATTACCAGAAACCAAAAAATCTTGGAAGAATAATTCATTTTTACTGTATGCATTAATTGCGCTTTCAACTCTGTTATTGATACTTCTAATTTACAGTTTATCTAAAACAAAATACCATAGAGACAATTTAAAAAAAGAAAAAGAAAAATTAACTCAAGAACAGGTTAGAATAGATGCTATCTTAGAACAAACACATCATTTAGAAGAAGTTAACCAAGTAAAAGACAAGCTTTTCTCTATTGTTTCTCACGATTTAAAAGATTCTATTTCTTCTATAAAAGCCTTTTTAGATTTACTAAAAGAAGACAGTATTTCTAAAGATGAATTTTATGAATTAATTCCAGAATTAAGTGAAAACGCGAATAATGCATCGTCACTTTTATTTAATTTATTAAACTGGTCTAAATCGCAAATGCAGAATTTAGAACCAAAACCTGAGCTATTTAATATTCAAGATGTATTTCAGACTAAAATAGCCTTAGTTGAGCAAAAAGTTGAAGACAAACGCATTGTATTAATTGATGAGTCACAACGCGATTTTGTTTATGCAGATCGTAGTATGATAGAAATTGTTATTCAGAATTTAATTACAAATGCTGTTAAGTTTAGCAGAATAGGAGATGTAATTACGATTTCTAATGTAGACACTAATGGTAAATCTTTAATCTGTGTAGAAGATTCTGGTGTTGGTATTGCCAAAGAGAATATTGACAAGTTATTTGCAGCACATAAAAACTTTACAACGGCAGGTACAAAAAACGAAAAAGGTACTGGTTTAGGGTTAACTATTGCAAAAGATCTAGTGGAACTTAATAACGGTAGAATTTGGGTAGAAAGCACAGAAAATGTTGGCAGTAAATTCTTTGTCGAACTTCCTAAATCAGAAGCTAAGGCTTAATTTATTTTATCTATATTTAGCTTCTAAATTGATACTTTATGAAACATTTACTCCCTATTATTATTCTTTTATCTTTTTTCTACAATTGTAAAAACGAATCCAAACCCGAAATTAAAGAAGACAAGGAACTCAAAGAATTGTTTGCTTTGATGCAAGGTTCTTTTAATTCTGAAATTCAAGCCCAAATTGATTCTTCCTATTACAATATAGCATTACACATGTATCCTATTTGGGAAGATAAAGGAAACTTTCTATACGTAGAACAAGCCCTAAGCAACAGGCAAAACAAACCTTATCGCCAACGTATATACGAAGTAACAAGAGCTTCAGATAGTACATTCAGCTCTGCTATATACGCGTTAAATGTAGACTCTCTTTGGATTGGCAAATGGAAAAACCCTAAAGCTTTTGACGCTATATCTTTAAATGATATTGCTTTAAAAGAAGGCTGTGAGGTTATCTTAAAACGCACAAAGCCAAATCAATTTATAGGTAAAACAGGAGATACCACATGTGTTAGCACAATGCGTGGAGCCTCATTTGCAAGAAGTGAAGTTGAAATTTTAGAAGACAAAATTATTTCTTGGGATCGTGGTTTTGATGCCAACGGCAACTATGTTTGGGGAGCAGAAAAAGCAGGTTATATTTTTAATAAAATAGACTAGCTTAAAACTCAGAATAACAAATTTCAAAAAAGCATTACCTTACTAAACATTAAAAGAAGCACTAACAACCAAAAGTGCTTAAAACCTTATGCTTTAGGCAAGAAGACCTCTGCCATCATACAGCGTGCACTTCCGCCTCCACAGGTTTCAATTGTTTCTAAAGAACTCGATATAATAGAACAATGCTTTTCTATACTAGCAATCTGAGATTTCGTTAAACTCTTATGCGCAGCTTCACTCATAACCAAATAGCGTTGCTCATTTTCACCTCTAAGCTGCAACATATTACCCGCAAATTGATGCATTTGAGCTTCAGTAATAGAAATAATTTCTTTACCATCTTGCTTTAAATGTTTAACAACATTTTTTCGCTCTTTTTTATCATCAATGGTGTCTAAACAAATTACAGCAAAGTTTTCTGCTAAACACATCATGACATTAGTGTGATATATTTCTAAACGTTTTCCATCAACAGTTTGATTAGCCGTAAAAATTACAGGACTATATTCAAAGTCTTCACAAAACTCTATAAATAACTCTTCATCTGCTCTTGGGGATAATGCACAATAAGCTTTTCTATTTACACGATCCATTAATATACTTCCTGTACCTTCTAAAAAAATACCTTCGTGCTCAGCAGACGTATAATCAATAATATTTTCAATCTTAAAGCCTTCTTGTTCTAATCTAATAAAAACTTCGTCTCTACGCTCTCGTCTTCTATTTTCTGCAAACATTGGATACTTAGCAATATCACCATTGGCGTGAAAACTCACCCAATTGTTAGGAAAAATTGAATCTGGTGTGTCCAATAGTATATCATCCTGTTCAACAATCACATTAACACCAACAGACCTTAATTTTGCAACAAAAGCATCAAATTCTTCTTGTGCTTTAATATTAATTTCGGCATTTTTTATATCTAAATCTTCCTGAAAATAATTATTAACTGCTGTTTGCTCATTCATCCTAAAGTTTACAGGACGAATCATTAAAATAGTATTTGTAGTTTGTTGCATAAAATAAAAAATAGAGTGATAAATTTTGTGCAAAGTTATTGTTTTTTAAGACGAAAACAATCATAAAATTACACATGATTTTCTAACCAAATCATCGCCTCTGTTCTTAACCTAAACGTCTTAATATTCCACTTTTTCTCTTTATTCATTCCTATTAGAAAATTGGTAGACAATTTGGCGTTAAACCCCTCAACAACAACAGCCATAGCTTTAATTTCTTTTAAAGTAGCAATTGTTTTTTGAGCTTTATAGGTATAAGTATATGCAAACTTTTTATTTACAAGAAGAGAAAATGGAGCTTCTAAATGTGTTAATAAAAATGAATGATATTCTTCAACCATTTTTATATCCATTAAAACTCCTTCATTAATTATAACTTCTGCGAGATTTCTTTTTAAGATAGTTATTTCGCCAAAGCTCAACCGATGTGTTTTCATATCAATAAATATAAGTAAATTTAAAGCAAAATTGTAATAATGAAAAAACTCATCCTACTTTTCTTAATTATTTATTCTTGCGCTGATAAAACAGAGAAACAAGATTCTATGCATAAAAAAGTTGAATTAGATTTTACAACAGTTTTCGAAAAAAGCGACGGTTTAGAAACAGCTACATATCAAGAAACTATAAAATACTATAAAGATTTAGCAAACAGTTATCCTGAAATTTCAATTCAAGACATTGGTGAAACAGATTCAGGAAAACCGTTACATATAGTTACTTTAAATATGAATGGCTCTGGTGATAATTTTGAAACACTTAGACAAAACAATAGAATTCTATTAATTAATAATGGTATTCATCCTGGAGAATCTGATGGTATTGATGCCACCATGATGCTATTTAGAGATTTGGTTCAAGGTAAAATAGAGGCACCTAAAAATATAATTGTGGTTACCATCCCAATTTATAATGTTGGTGGTAGTTTAAATAGAAACGCTACTACACGAACCAATCAAAACGGCCCAAAAGCTTATGGGTTTAGAGGAAATGCTAGAAATTATGATTTGAATAGAGATTTTATAAAAGCCGACACCAAAAATGCCAAAGCTTTTACTCAAATATTTCATTTGGTACAGCCCGATGTTTTTATCGATAATCACGTAAGTAATGGAGCTGATTATCAATATACACTGACCCATTTATTTACCCAACACAATAAATTGGGAGGTCAATTAGGAAAGTTTATACATACTGAGATAATGCCGTCGCTAGAACAAAAACTAGAAGCAAAATCTTGGGATATTACTCCTTATGTTAATGTCTTTAACCGTACACCAGATTCTGGATTTACACAATTTTTAGATACTCCAAGATATTCTACAGGTTACACATCCTTGTTTAACACTCTTGGAATGATGGTAGAAACTCATATGCTTAAACCATACAAACAACGTGTAGAAGGCACATACGAATTAATGAAAAGCATGATTGAAATCACCGAAGAACAAGGAGATGAAATCACAAAACTCAGAAAAGCACAAACCAAAATATGGTCCGCAGGCGATAACTACCCATTAACTTGGGCTGTAGATACAACGCTAACCTCTACTTTAAAATTTAAAGGTTATGAAGGCGAAATGATTCCAAGTGAATTTACGGGTGCAAAACGTTTAAAATATGACAGATCTAAACCATTTACTAAGGATGTAGTCTATCAAAATTATTTTAAAGCAACCGACTCTATACGTATTCCTAAAGCTTATATTATTCCGCAAGGTTGGCATAATATCATAGATTTATTGAAGCTAAACAACGTTACATATACCCAATTTAAAAACGACACCACACTAACTGTTGAGTCTTATAAAATTGGAAGCTACGAAACTCGCAAGTCCCCTTATGAAGGTCATTACGCACATTTCAAAACCAACGTTAATACCGCTGTAGAGAAAGTAACGTTTAAAAAAGGAGATTATCTCATTTCTACAAATCAAAAAGCTATGCGTTATCTATTAGAAACATTAGAACCTTCTGCGACAGATTCATTTTTTAATTGGAATTTCTTCGATACAATTTTACAACAAAAAGAAGGCTTTTCTCCTTATGTATGGGAAGACAAAGCAGAACAACTTTTAAAGAACAGCCCAAAGCTTCAAATAGAGTACAATGTAAAAATTAGCTACGACGAAGATTTTGCGAATAACTGGTACGCTCAATTAGATTGGTTACATAAACAGAGTAAACATTATGAAAAAGCGCATTTACAATACCCTGTGTATCGCATAAAATAAGTTTGAATTTATAAAATTTACTAGAATAAATTCGTTTGACATGACACAAAAGCAACTAACTCTACCTTTTCTTTTGGAGTAAAAAAAGCAAAAACTAAAGAAGAATACAATGCTTTGGTTACCGAAATACTGAAAGAGTCTGATTTAATTTTGTTCAATAATTTTGCCCTTCGGATTACATAACAATCCTGAAACGTAAAAAAAACGCTTTAACAATGAAGCGGTTTTAAAAACTCATCGCGGTTATGATTTAGGTGCTTTAGATATATTTCAATATTTACAACCATTGGCCGATGCCTCCTATTTTAGTGAGACGAGTCGTTTATTGGTAGAGTTAAATCGGTCCTTGTTTAACAAGCAACTTTTTTCAGAGTTTAGTAACAGCCTATCTAAAAATGAGCAATCAGAAATTCTTAATACGTATTATTTTCCTTATAGAACTAAAATTGAATATAAAATAGCGGCATATATTAAAACTAAACAGCAAGTGCTACATTTATCTATTCATAGTTTTACTCCAAATCTAAATGGTAACGAACGTAAAGCTGATATTGGATTACTATATGATTCACGCCGTAAAAAAGAACAAGAGTTTTGTAAACAATTTAAAGCAGAGCTTCTAAAACAAGATCCCAATCTTAACGTAAGGTTTAACTATCCTTATTTAGGAAAAGCAGATGGATTCACTACGTTTTTAAGAAAACAATTTTCAACAAATTATTTAGGGATTGAGATTGAAGTTAATCAGAAATTTGTAGTCAATAACAGCACAAACATACATCACGCACTTTTTAACACCATAACAATCTTAAAATCACTGAATCACCATTTTTAATCACTTGAGTTTATAGAATTAAAAGCTTAAATTCGTCTAAAACTTGATAACAACAAACCATGTCTGCAGCCGAAATTATAAGTAATATATTTTTACCCTTATCATTAGCTATTATTATGCTCGGTATGGGAATGACTTTAATTCCTGCAGATTTTACGAGATTAGTAAAATATCCTAAAGCTATTTTAATTGGCTTAACTAATCAACTGATATTACTTCCTGCTGTTGGTTTTACTTTAGCAATAGCTTTTAATTTAAGTCCAATAATGGCTGTTGGCTTAATTATTTTAGCTACATGTCCTGGTGGCCCAACAAGTAATTTAATCACTCAAATTTGTAAAGGAAACATTGCTTTATCAGTTACATTAACTGCTATTACGAGTTTTGTAAGCATTATAACGATCCCCTTTATTTTAGCTTTTGCATTAGATTATTTTGGCACAGCTACAGGAGTCACTATCAAATTACCCATATTAGACACCATACTACAAATAATGGTCATCACGGTAATACCTATTTCCATAGGTATGCTTATACGTAAGTACAAAATTAAATTTGCATTACGAATGAAAAAACCAATGCGTATAGCTTCTACTGCAATTTTTATTTTAGTTTTTATAGCCGTTATTGTAGCTAATTTTGAAATACTAAGTACTGCAATGAGAGAAGTAGGCTTAGTAACTCTACTCTTAAATCTAATAACAATGGGATTAGGTTATGTAACCGCTCGGTTATTTAAGTTACAATTAAAGAATGTTATTTCAATTACAGTTGAGAGTGGCATACAAAATGGCACATTGGCATTTGTAATTGCGACATCAATACTACATAATGTAGAAATGGGAATTCCTACTGGTGCTTATGCGGTATGGATGTTTATCACTGGTGGCATTTTAATGTGGCAACTTGGAAAAAAACCAGAAATCGATTCTAAATAAAAAAGGCTAAGTCATAAAACATTTACAAAATGACAAAACGCACCTAAACCAAAATCCGAATATTAGCATAACTATTCTCTAAAGCTTTTTGAGAGGCTTTAGCGTTTAACCATTCAACTTTAGTGATGCCTTCATTTTCTTGCGGAAATAATTCCCCATCAAAATCGGTTGTCATTTCAAACCAATACGTCACTTTAATTTTATGTTTACCATGTCGTTTAAAAATATGATATGTTGTTGGTAATGGTTTGGTGATTTTTAAGCCTTCAACACCTGTCTCCTCTTCTACTTCACGTATAGCGGTTTCTTCAATTGTCTCTTTACGTTCCGCTTTTCCTTTTGGTAAATCCCATTTATTATTTCGGTAAATAAAGAGTATCTCATTTTTAGAATTATAAGCTTTTCCACCACCTGCAACTACATTAGGCAAAAGCTTTAAAAACTTTTTGAGTAACTTATCTTCATTTTTATGAATTAGGTGTACGGCTTTCAAATCTGTATTATTTAAAGTTTTTATCACTTTACCAATATTTACAGATTTTAAAAGAAAGGATTTAAAATCAGTTTCTTTTTTTACTTCAGTAGTTAAAATTATAGGTTTATCACCTACATAAATAGTGTACATCGTTTGAGTTTGTTTCAACTTTCCTTTTGTAAATTTATTATTTTTTCTGAGAAACCATTTGAAATGAAATTTATTTTCGTTTAAAATTTTCTAACCTCGAAAAATCATTATTTTTGTACCATGATTTTTAACAAAGATACTGCCAAAAAAACAGCAGAAGTTTTATTGCAAATTAATGCTATAAAATTACAACCTAACGATCCTTTTACTTGGGCTTCTGGCTGGAAATCACCTATATATTGCGATAACAGAATTGTACTATCGTTCCCACCTATTAGAAACTATATTAGAGCAACAATTGCCAAGAACATTGAAGAAATCTATGGAAAACCAGATGTTATTGCAGGTGTTGCCACAGGAGCTATTGGTATTGGAGCTTTGGTAGCAGAGTATTTAAACCTACCTTTTGTATATGTAAGACCAAAGGCCAAAAAGCACGGTCGCCAAAATCAAATTGAAGGTTATATTGAAAAAGGACAAACCGTAGTTGTTGTTGAAGATTTAATTAGCACCGGAATGAGCAGTCTAAATGCTGTACAAGCATTAAAAGAAGCTGAAGTAAACGTAAAAGGAATGGTGGCTATTTTCTCTTATGGCTTTGATATTGCTAAAAAGAATTTTGAAGACGCTAATGTCGAATTGCATACACTTGGTAATTACGAAAACTTGCTAGAACAAGCTGTTGAAACGTTTTATATAACCAAAGACCAACAAGACATTTTAGCACAATGGAATGCCAATCCTAGTGAGTGGAACGCTAATTGATATAGCATTATAGTAAAATTGTTGAGTCGCTTAACTAACACGTTAAAACTTAACAACAAATAAAAACAACATAACACAATACTTATGAAATTAGAATCCCCAAAAGTAACCTTAGATAAATCAGCAGAAGAAACTTTTAATTTTCTTTCAGATGTTAAAAACTTTGAAAGTTTAATGCCTGAAAACATTAGTAAGTTTGAAGTTTTAGAAAATGATAAATTTCTATTCGCTTTAAAAGGAATGCCCGAAATTATATTAAAGAAAAAGGAAGCTGTTCCTTACAATAAAATCGTTTTAGGTGCTGCAGGCGGAAAATTAGACTTTGCTTTAATTGCTGATATTACAGAAATTGAGTCAAACAAAACCGATGTAAAATTAAATTTTGAAGGTGAATTTAATGCTATGATGGCAATGATGATTAAAGGCCCAATAAGTAAATTTATTGAGACTTTAACAACGAATATGAAGACTGAAATCTAATACAATAGTTTCACTTCTTTAAGATCAAAGGTTCTAATAATCTCATCTTCTGTCCAAACTTGCAATTGACCACTTTTGGTCACTCCTTGTATAATTCCAGAGAAGCTATTATTGTTAGAACTTCTAAAAGTTGATGGCTTATCTTTTCTAAAAAGGAAGCTTTCATATTCCTCTTTGATTTCAGAATGATTATTAGACTCTAATATATTGAAATAGAATTTCATCTGTTTTAATATTTCAGAAAGCACTTCATCTTTATTATAAATCACTCCTGTTAATAAACTCATAGAGGAGGCCTGTGGTAAATTATCAAAATATTTCTGATTCACATTAAGACCAAATCCAATTATAGAGCCTTGTAAATTATTGTTTTTTATGACATTCTCTATTAAAATACCACATATTTTAGTGTCTGCTGACAAAATGTCGTTAGGCCATTTAATACGTAATTGTGGTATTTTAAAAACGCTTAACGCTTTAAAAATGGCTAAAGAAACAGCCATACTAATATAAAATTGCTCTTTAACATCAAAAGACGCTAAGCTCTTAAATACACTTACCGTAAGGCTCTTACCACTTTCCGCTTGCCATTCTGCTCCCATTTGCCCTCTGCCTTTTGTCTGTTTTTCTGCCACAACAACAGTGTAATCCTTAGGTAACGTAACCGACACTATATCCTTTAGATAGCTGTTTGTTGAGTCAATGGCATTAAGTTTGATTATATACATAAAAACGGAAAATTTATTTTATAGTTTTCTTATGATATTTAGAGCTTACAAGAACTAAAAAAATAATAACTTTGCACAAAATTAACTGAAATTAATGACGAAAGAAAAAATCAATCCAGACCAACTCATTACAACCATCATTGGAGGCATAGAAGAAGTTAAAGGAAAAGAAATTACAATTTTAGATTTAAGAGAAATAGAAAATACGGTTTGTGATTATTTTATTGTCTGCGAAGGTTCTTCAAATACGCAAGTAAATGCAATCGTCAATTCCATCCAAAAACAAGTTAGCAAAACACTTAAAGATAAACCTTGGCATGTAGAGGGTACCGAAAATGCTGAATGGGTTTTGATGGATTATGTTAACGTTGTAGTCCATGTATTTCAAAAACACATCAGAGAATACTACGATATTGAAAGTCTTTGGGGAGATGCAAAAATCACCCAAATAGAAACAAGTTACTAAAAAGAGAAACGCTTATAATGGCTAAAGACAATAAAAATTTAAACAAAAAACCGAAACTAAATCCGTATTGGATTTACGGAATTATCATTGCGATATTTATATCTATACAAATTTTCTCAGGTGGATTTGGAAGTTCTACAGGGAAACAAACTACTCCAACAGAGTTTTTCAACTATTTACGTAACGGAGAGGTTAAAAAAGTAGAAATTATTAATAACCGTGAGGCTCGAGTATATTTAACTAAAGAAGCACAAGCTTTAGATGTGCACAAAGGTTCAAAACCAAATACAATTCTACCATCTGTAGCTGCAGCACCTAATTATAAATTCGAATTTGGTGATTTAAAATTATTCCAAGAAGAAATAAATGCTATAACAGCTGAAAATAATCTAGATGTTGCTGTAGGATTTAAATCTGAACAAAATGTATGGGGAGATTTATTACTTACATTATTACCTTTTGTTCTTATTATTGGTGTTTGGATTTTTATTATGCGACGCATGTCATCTGGAGGTGGCGGTGGAGCTGGTGGACAAATTTTTAATATCGGAAAATCTAAAGCTAAACTTTTTGACGAAAAAATAGATACGAAGACGTCTTTTAAAGATGTCGCTGGTTTAGAAGGCGCGAAAGAAGAAGTTCAAGAAATTGTAGACTTCTTAAAGTTCCCAGAAAAATATACTGCTTTAGGTGGTAAAATCCCAAAAGGTGCATTATTAGTAGGCCCTCCGGGAACAGGTAAAACCTTATTAGCTAAAGCCGTTGCAGGTGAAGCACAAGTACCGTTCTTTTCACTATCTGGATCAGACTTTGTAGAAATGTTTGTTGGTGTTGGAGCATCGCGTGTAAGAGATTTATTTAAACAAGCTAAAGAAAAATCTCCTTCAATTATTTTTATTGATGAGATTGATGCTATTGGTAGAGCAAGAGGTAAAAACAACATGTCTGGTTCTAATGATGAACGCGAAAACACGTTGAACCAACTCTTAACAGAAATGGATGGTTTTGGAACTAATACTAACGTTATTGTATTAGCTGCAACAAACCGAGCAGACGTTTTAGATAGCGCACTTATGAGAGCTGGTCGTTTTGACCGTCAGATTTATGTCGATCTTCCAGACGTTAGAGAGCGTAAAGAGATTTTTGAAGTGCATTTACGACCACTAAAAAAAGAAGAGACATTAGATATCGATTTCTTAGCCAAACAAACACCTGGTTTTTCTGGTGCAGATATTGCTAATGTTTGTAATGAAGCAGCTTTAATTGCTGCAAGAAAAGGAAAGAAGTCTGTAAACAAACAAGATTTCTTAGATGCCGTTGATAGAATCATTGGAGGTTTAGAAAAGAAAAACAAAATTATAACTCCAGCAGAAAAAAGAGCTGTTGCTTTTCACGAAGCTGGTCATGCTACTGTGAGTTGGATGCTTGAGCACGCTGCACCATTAGTAAAAGTAACCATTGTTCCTAGAGGACGCTCTCTTGGTGCTGCATGGTATTTACCTGAAGAACGCTTAATAGTACACCCAGAACAAATGCTAGATGAAATGTGTGCTGCATTAGGAGGTAGAGCTGCAGAAAAAGTAATTTTTGATAAAATTTCTACAGGTGCTTTAAGTGACTTAGAAAAAGTAACAAAACAAGCGAGAGCTATGGTTACTGTTTATGGTCTAAGTGACAAAGTAGGAAACCTAACGTATTATGATTCTTCTGGACAGTCTGAATATGGTTTTACAAAGCCATATAGCGAAAAAACAGCAGAGCTTATTGATAGAGAAATTTCTGATATTATTGAAGAGCAATATCAACGTGCCATTAAGTTATTAGAAAATAATAAAGATAAACTCACCGAATTAGCAGAAGTACTTTTAGACAAAGAAGTTATCTTTAAAGATAATCTTGAAAAGATATTTGGTAAGCGTACTTTTGAAAATGCGGTAATCTCAAACGAAGAGGAAGAATAACCTATATACAATCATATAAAAAACTTAAATTAACCCAATGTTAATTTAAGTTTTTTTATATTTGAAAATCACACAAACGACAGGATTAATCGCAACTATTGAATGAGCTTATTTCGTAAATTCTTCGGAAAAAAGTCTGAACCGACAGAAGAGCACATACCGAATCAAGAGCGTGGCAAATACATGCCAGAGGTTAAGCTACCTGTAGATGAACGCTTTACTATTAATTTTAAAGCCAATGGTGGTAAGTTTTTGTATTGTGAAAATATTGAAGAAGTTAAAGAAAGTTTTAACGCAATACTAGACGAAAACAATTGGCATAATGATAAAGTTTTCTTAATAGACCAACGCTTATCTGAATTATTTAAAGATTTTAATCTTAATAGCACTAAAAAGCTATCGGAAAGTGCCTATTTTTTATCTACTTGCGAATATTTAATTTCTGATGATGGTTCTTTATTGATTTCTTCAAATCAAATTGCCGAAAAAAAATTAATTGAATTACCAGACCACTTCATTATTTATGCCACAACAAGTCAATTTGTAGAAACTATTGGCGAAGGTCTTAAAGGCATAAAAGCAAAAAGTAAAACAACAATACCTACAAATATTACTACAATTAAGCACTTTAAAACTGCAGATGATAAAGACTTTTTAACGTATGGCAGCAGTTCTAAAAATTTATACTTACTCTTACTAGAAGATTTATAATGAAAGAATTAGCTATAAGAGCCTTATCTGGTGCTGTGTATGTGGCACTTCTTATTGGTTCGCTTTTTGTCCAAGAAGCTACAGTTATACTTATTGGAATATTTGGTATTATCTCGCTTACAGAATTTAGTAAGCTCATTAAGCTTAAGTCTTTTATTCAATACATCGTATACTTTATTATCTATATTGGGTTTTGGTATGTATGTTTACAAAATACAACTATTACAGGAACTGATGAGGCCATTCAGATTTTATTAGTTATTACTACGTTTGTCAACCTCATTTTAATAAAAGATCTTTTTACGTCAAAGAAAATCCCACTTTTTGAATCCAAACGCTATATAGCTACAACATTTTATTTATCTAGTGGTTTTGTCTTTATGCTTCTTATAGCAAACTACCAAAATGAATTTACTCCATTATTATTATTAGGTAGTTTTATACTGATCTGGATTAACGACAGTGCTGCTTATTTAGTCGGAAAGAATTTTGGTAAACAAAAATTATTCCCAAGCATATCTCCTAAGAAAACAGTAGAAGGTTTTTTAGGAGGATTATTTTTTGCATGTATATCTAGCTATTTTATTGCTACATACACAGAAACTCTTGGTTTTACACCATGGTTAATATTAGCTATTATTGTTAGTGTTTTAGGCACTTTTGGTGATTTAATTGAGTCTAAATTTAAACGTCAAGCTGGAGTAAAAGACAGTGGAGCAATAATGCCTGGTCATGGAGGGCTATTAGATAGGTTAGATAGTATTATATTTGCTGCACCATTTATTTATTTATTTTTAAGAATTTTAAACTATGTTTCATAAAGAAGGGCATAAAATTATATTCATAACTCTAGTGATTGTTGTGGGTTCGTTTTTTTTAATTGATGGATTTATCACTAATGAATGGATACGAAAAGGGCTAATGCTAGCTATTTTGGTGTTCTTTATTCTTATTTTACAATTTTTCAGAAACCCAAAACGAAATACGCATGCTAACGAAAAGCAAGCATTATCTCCGGTTGATGGTAAAGTGGTAGTGATTGAAGAAGTTATGGAGAATGAAGTTTTTAAAGATAAACGTATTCAAGTTTCTGTGTTTATGTCTCCTATAAATGTACATGTTACGCGTCATCCAATCGCTGGAAAAGTAACATTTAGCAAGTATCATCCAGGAAAGTATTTAGTAGCTTGGCATCCTAAAGCTAGTGAGGAAAACGAGCGTACTACAGTTGTAATAGAAAATGATGGTTTTGGTAAAGTATTGTATCGTCAAATTGCTGGAGCCCTAGCTAGACGTATAGTTAATTATGCCAAAGTAGGTACTAAAGTAGAACAAGGATCGGATTCTGGATTTATAAAATTTGGCTCGCGTGTAGATTTATTTTTACCTTTGGATGCTGATATTAAAGTTGAACTTAACCAAAAAGTAAAAGGCGGCGAAAGTATCATTGCAGAAATGAAATGACTTCAGAACAATTAGACATAGAATTTAAGACTGCGGTAAATCGTGTAAACGATCATACAGAACCTTTTCCTGCCGATTTTTTATTACGCCTTTATGCTTATTTTAAAAAAGCAACTAATAATTATGATCGCCCAAGCAGTCGTAAACCTATTATAAATGCTTTTAAAACTAATGCTTTATTTCAAGTCAAAAACATCTCGCAAGATGAAGCAAAACAAAAGTACATTAATCTTGTAAACAATTATTTTCTATATCGTAAATAATTATTCCCTAATTAAAGGCATTGTAGAACAACGCAATAAACCTTCTTGTTTCGCAATTTCGGCATAAGGCACTTCCTCAACTGTAAAGCCTTTTTCTCTTAACCACGTATTTAACCTTGTGAAATTCTTTTCTGAAATAATAACGTCTTCAGAAATAGAAAAGACATTACTATTCATATTATACATTTCCTCTTTTGTAATTTCAAAGACATTATCTTTTCCAAAGAAATTTAGTAACCATTCGTATTCCTTTTCGACTAAAAAGCCATTTTTATGAAGAATGGCTTTATCCTTACCAATAGGTTGAAAACAACAGTCTAAGTGTAATGCATTCTCTTTTGGATCGGTGTTAGACTTACGTAGTTCAAAAGCCTTGACGGTTTTATGAGGAAACAACTCTTGTATGGCTATAACGGCATCTGTATTAGTCCTAGCCGTTATATAATCAGAATAATCATCACCAGAGTAAGTACCAATAAAAATATAATCGTTCCAAGGCATTACATCACCTCCTTCTACGTGGCATTCTTCTGGCAGTACAATAATATTCTCCTCCCCTATTTTATTTAGTACATGTTGAATTGCTGTGTACTCACGTTCGCGATCTGGTAATATGTTTGCTTTTATCAATTTATCTTCTATTACAAAGGCAATGTCTCTAGAAAAGATTTGATTATAATCCGCTATAATTTCAGGTCTAAAAACCGTTACATTATATTTTTTAAACACTTCTACAACAGCATCCATTTCCTTTACCATATCTTCTTCTGTTGGATAGGTACCAGCTTTTATATGCTGTATGGATTTAGGGTCATAAGCGTCTTCTATTGATGGTATAGGACCAATACTTTTGGCTGTACCAAGAATAACGGCTTTTAAACGTGATGTTTCGTTTTGTATGTTTAATTTCATGTGTTAATATTAATTGTTATTTACAGTCAAATGAAACAGCCTAATTACAATTTCATTATAATAATAAACTATCTGGTATGGCATTTCATAAAGTTGCGCATAAAAAAAGCTCCATAACATAGATGAAGCTTTTATAAGTTTATTACAATCAATTATCTCTTATCAATAGCCTTGAAAGGTCTATATGTTTCACCAATATATAACTGTCTTGGACGACCGATTGGCTCGTTATTTCGTCTCATTTCTTTCCATTGTGCTATCCAACCAGGTAAACGACCTAAAGCAAACATTACGGTAAACATTTCTACCGGTATTCCCATAGCTCTGTAAATAATACCAGAATAGAAATCTACGTTTGGATATAATTTTCTTTCTACAAAATATGGATCTTCTAAAGCTTCTTTTTCTAACCCTTTTGCAATATCTAAAATAGGATCTTCAATGCCTAAATCTGATAACACTTCATCTGCGGCAACTTTGATAATCTTAGCTCTTGGATCAAAGTTTTTATATACACGGTGTCCAAAGCCCATCAAACGGAAAGGATCATTTTTATCCTTAGCTTTAGCCATATATTTCTTGGTATCACCACCATCTTCTTTTATGGCTTCTAACATTTCTAAAACGGCTTGGTTAGCACCACCATGTAATGGGCCCCAAAGTGCAGAAATACCTGAAGCTAGAGAAACAAAAAGTCCTGCATGAGACGATCCCGTAATTCTTACCGTTGATGTAGAACAATTTTGCTCATGATCTGCGTGTAAGATTAAAAGTTTATCTAAAGCATTTACAAGAATTGGATTTTGTTTGTATTCACTATTTGGGCTCTTAAACATCATTTTAAGAATGTTCTCTACATAACCTAAATTATCATCACCATATTCTAAAGGCAAACCTTGTTTTTTACGCATCGTCCAAGCTACAATAACAGGGAATTTACCTAAAATAGTAACAATAGAATTATACATGGCCTCTTCCGAAGCTACATTTACAGAAGATGGATAAAATGCTGTAAGAGCACTTGTTAATGAAGACAAAACACCCATTGGATGTGCTGACTTAGGAAAAGCATCTAGTATCTTTTTTAAATCATCATCTACAACAGAATGTGATTTTATATCTTCATGAAACTTGTCTAACTCTTGTTTATTTGGTAATTCACCAAAAATAAGTAGATAAACTACTTCTAAAAAATCAGCTTTTTCAGCTAACTCTTCAATAGAATACCCTCTATACCTTAAGATACCTTTTTCGCCATCTAGAAATGTTATAGCACTTTTACAACTTCCTGTATTTTTGTAACCAGGATCTAAGGTAATAACACCACCTGTTGTACTTCTTAAACTCTTAACATCTATAGCGACTTCTTTCTCTGTTCCTATAATAACAGGAAAATCATACTTCTCGCCATTAATTTCTAATGTAGCTTTATCTGACATATCTTCTTTTCGGGTTTTAATAAATTATAAGGATTGTAAATTTACGAAATCTCAAACGATTTAGAAAGTAGATTTATAATGGTTTTAACATTTAAAATAACTTCAATTTTATTCCTTAATGTTTCCTAATTAAAAGCTTAAAAAATCATGTTATTTTTGTGCTTATTTTACAGATATGAAACGTTTTTTTTTACTCGTTATATTAGTTTTTAGTCTTAACCTCACATACGCGCAAATTGTAAATGTAGAATCATTGAGACGTATTTCTGATACATCAAAATGGTCAGGTTCTGCAAGTTTAGATATTGGACTTATAAAGAACACACAGTCCATCTTTAAAATCACCAACAGTTTGAGGCTTCAATACAATACCAGAAAAAACCTTTATCTTTTTATTAATGATTTAAAGCTTGAACAAATTGAAGACAATTCTTTTGTAAACAAAGGCATTCAACATATTAGATATAATAGGAAAATCACAGAACGTTTAAAGCTTGAAGTTTTTGCTCAAAGTCAGTATGATGCTATTTCTGACATTAAATTCAGAGGATTATTAGGTCTTGGACCACGGTTTAAGTTGTCTAAAAGTAAAGATTACAGGTTTTATTTAGGAACATTATTAATGTTTGAACATGAAGAATCCTCTGATAAAACCATTGACATCCTAAGAGATTTTAGAGGTAGTATCTATTTTTCTTTGAGTTTATATCCCGTAGACAATATTTCTTTAGTAAGTACGACCTACTACCAGCCCTTATTAGAACAGTTTTCAGATTTTAGAATTTCTAATCAAACGTCTCTAGGCATTAAAGTCTTAAAAAATCTACTTTTTAAAACATCTTTCACTTATAATTTTGATGCCAATCCTATTATTGGTATTCCTAAAACACAGTATGAGTTGACCAATGGAATTGTGTATACATTTGATTGAAATAAGATATAAGAGCGCTACGCTTTTAGAAACAAGAACATAGACTCCATTGTAACTAACTGATGTAATGATGGCACAAATAGAACTAAGATAATTGTGGATGCCTACTAATTTTGGTTTAAAACTTATCTAAACTTATAAAAAATGCTGTATTAATCTCAAGTTCATTGGGATAATTTATCTCGTGTCTTTTTTCATTGAATTCTGTTTTCTTATTACAAGTGTATTTAATCTTCTCTAGAAGGTGAAAGTTTCACACGGTTATATGATAATGAGCATAATCTTAATAAATCTCGAATAAAAAAAACCATCTAAAATGTAATCTTTTAGATGGTTTTGTATATGTTCAAAATATTTACTTGGATGGTCTGTTCTAATTATATATCTTTCTATACATTCACAAAACAACCCTAAAGAGCTTCGCTCTTGTGGTTTCATTAATTGATCTTAATTTCTGTATGGAAATTGATTTTTTATAATATTTGGCAATAATTTTTAGGCAGATTGGACCACAATCTTTGTGATCTTTTTATTTGTAAAAACGAAAATTAGTCATTCAGTATTTTAATCAAAATACTATTTAAGAAAATATATTGTTTATGTTGCAATTAAAATTTTTGAATTATATGTTTATTGACAATACTCCTATATACAAATTGATTTATTTTTTTTAAGAGGGAAAATTATTTCTATTCTGATATTTCAATTTTATTAATAATATCATTGAATTCCAAAGTATCATTTGGAGAGGGCGAATTAATCAAAACAACATTATTATTATAATCTAAAATAGCATAATGAGGAATAGTACTCACGTTAAAAAATGCTATTAAATGATTGCTTTGAGTTTTACTAATCACATATTGATTTTTATTTATACCAAATTCTTGTAATTCGGCAACTTTTTTTCTCCAACTTTCTTGATTCTCGTCTATTGAAAAATAGTAGAATTCTACATTTTTATTCTGAATTAATTTTTTTCTAAACTCATGACTACTTTTAATTTCTTCAATACATGGTGCACACCAACTTGCCCAAAAATCAATTATTTTAATTGTATTGCCCTGATTCTTTAAAATATCTTTTAATGTAATTCTGTCTCCATCAATATCTAATAAAATAGAACCGTAAACATTTTCTGCTAATCGATTATTAATCTTATTTAATCGTTCATTTATTCTCTCTAACACAACTTTATATTTTTCTTCTTTTATTTGCGGCAAGTAAATCATAATTTTATCTTGTAGGTTCTTTGAATCTTTTGCAATCGAATGACTATCAAATTCAAATATCATTTTTGTAATCGCATATTCTTTAGTTTTACCAACCAAATTTTTATTGATTAAATCTAATTGAAAATCTAGTGATTCTATTGAATATATATTATTGCCAAATTTTTCTTCAGATACAATATTTAGATATTTTGTTAATGCAAGATAAAAATTCACATTATCATCTTGGTCATTTCTATTAAAATCATTGATAGATATACCTTTTAAATATTCTGTATAATTAGTTATTGCGCCTTTAGGAATGCTGTTCTGATTTAATATCCCATTGATATATTGAAATTTAAAAACATCTTTTATTTTATTATAAAACAAATCTGAAACATTTTTGTTTTTTGCATACTGATCTAAAAACTGTTGCTTATTTTTATAATAATTTTCATGAACTTTCTTATATTCAGAAATTCCAAGTTGCTCATTATATCTTGGGTAATTTAGGTTTAAATTATAAAGTTCTTTAAAAAAATTATAATGGGCTTCATTATTGCCATTAAAAGTTATTATACTATTATCCAATTTATAACTAAGCGTATCACCTGGAGTTACATATATAAAAAACGCAATTGAGCTAGGTTTAAAACTAGCAAACCTAAATAGTCTTGGTGATTCCAATTTAAAACTAAAGTTTAAATTTTCATCTTCATTCTTTGCTTTAAGCAAAAAAGACTGTTTATTAAATTCAATATGGGTTTCATCAAGCAATACTGATTCTATTAAAGTGTCTCCTGCTTGTTCTGCAAACAAGTAAACTTGCTTTGATGTTTCTATTAGTTTTGATGTTTCTTTTTTTAGATTAAAAACAAGAATCCCAATAACAATTACGACAAGTAAAATTATTAAGACTCTTTTTGGGGCTCTTACCATAACATTATTTTTTTGTGAAATTTATATAAAAATACGTTTATAAATTTAGCCACCTCTTGCCAAAGATGGCTAATCAAATTATTTAGACTGGCATTATAAAAAATTGAAATATTTAGTTGTTGTTCATATTTATCTAATAAAGATTTGAGTAGATAGTCAGGTTCTTCACAAAATCTACAATATGGACTGGTGATGATACTTATCTTTAAATTAGCATTTTTATTACCAAAAACTAATTTCGTTTCTGGGAGGTTATATCGATATTCTGATGTTAAAAGCAATTTGAACGTATTATAATTCCTCTTAAACCTATTGGCTTTTAACTCAACAGTTTTTAAATCATTTACTTTTTTTAAGGTTTTTTTTAATGGCAACCATACTGCTGTTAGTAGTGAGATTGTGGCGAAGAACAACAATACGCTAAGCAATCCTATATTAAAGCCAAAATTTGAATGTATTAAAATTACAGCAATAAACTCCAAAATGACAACACCAATGATTGATAAACATATTGGACACCATTTTTTTTCGATATATTTTTGATAATACAATGAGGCAATTATAACAGGTACCGAAAAGAGCAGCACTACAATCTGTAATGAGAAATACGCAGAGTATAGATTTAAAAGTCCCATCAAGAACAACCCAACAAGCTGCGTAGAAAAGAAAAGGATGCCTAGATCGCTAAAGCTTATGGTATCAAAAAATTTCCATTCAGTTGAGTTAACTACAGTTTTACAACTGGTATTAGCTGTTACATTACAAATTTATTGAAGAGTTCACTCTTTGTACTAAATAGATCTTTTAGTGCAGCTGTAGAAAATAACAACCTTAAGATTGGCAATGTGTAGAACAATAGAAACCATTTTTTTGGAGCGGTCAATACTATAACTGCAGTAATTAGTGCTATAGTAACTATTGGTATTATGTAATTGTATTTTGGCTTTGATTTCGCTTTTGGAACTATATTTTCATTCTCCACCAATAATACAATATCGGTCCATAAAGCCTCAAAATCAGTTTTTGCTATTGAATTGTTCTCAACTCCATTAGAATATATAACAGTATCATCCTTTTTTTGAACGTAGGATAAAAAATCTGAGTTACTCTTATTTAATCTTGCAAAGAATTTATTTGGCAATAATTCAATCTCTGACTTATTTACATTAAATGCACCATTCTTAATGTTGAAGAATGTTAAAGTGTCGCTTAATGCTAAAAGCGTAGGGAAATCTGGATGCGAATTAAACTGAAAATTAAATTCTTCTTTATCGATATATATATCTTCTGCTTCTAAATAATTAAAAAGTGATTTTATATTACTCATATAAGAAATTTATTATAATAAAACAAAAATCTAAATTAGGACAATGAGCATATTTTACAGGATATAAATGCGCACAATAAGTAAGCAAAAACGGAAATCTAAATAAAACCATTTGTTCTAGCTGCCAGAACCAAGTCTCTATCACTATTACTCTCAATATTAAATTTTCGTTTTAAAAGTCGTTTTCTCTTATCTATCGCTGATTTAGACAAATGCACTAACTTTAATAAATCTCTCATATTAGAACCATTGGCAAGTTCTTTAAGTATTATAACATCATAAGCATCTAACTGAATATTATTGAGCGACTTTTGCTTAATAGCGTTTATTATTGTTTTGCTATAATGTGTTTCTCCTAATAGCACCTTATTAATGGCACTAATATAATTTGAAAAACCTACATCTTGCTTATTTAAAAAGCCCAACGGATTATAGACATTAATAGTCTGCCTAATTCTATGACTATTGGTATATGACGTAATGACCAAAATCTTAGTATTTGGAAATTGTCCTCTAATGCATACACCCAAATCATCACCAGAATATAAATTAAGCTGTGGAGCTGGTGGTAGACTTAAATCTAAGATGACCAAATCTAAAGGTTTTGCTGCAGAATAGCTTTGAATTTTTTGATGAGCTGTTTCGCAATCCCTAGCACTTTCGGTTTTAAAACACAACTTATCTGATTGGTCTTGCATATATTGAAGTGTGTTAATAATCGCTTCAATAATAATGGGATGGTCATCTATGATTAGGACGTTAATGGATTTTTAATCATAAATATTGCACAGGTTTTAAAGCCTAATGTTTAGGCTATCAAAAAATTAAATATGTGTAATCAACAATGAACTAATTAATCCTTAGGGTAAGAATTTTCATGAAACTAATACTTTTTTCTTACAAATAAAAACCATCTAAAATTAATATTTTAGATGGTTTAGTATATATTCAGCATATTTAGTTGAATAGTCTATTCTAATTGTGTATTTTTCTATACATTCAAAAAAAACACCCCTAAGAGCTTCGCTCGGTAGTTTCAAAACAAAAAATATTTTGTTTCTCACTAATCCTCAAGGGGACAATCCAAAAAAACTTATGCTTTCACCTTAAAAGCATTAGCTCTAGGAAAATAAGCAACACTTCCTAATTCTTCTTCAATACGTAATAACTGGTTGTATTTTGCCATACGATCACTACGAGATGCAGAACCAGTTTTAATCTGTCCGCAGTTTAATGCTACCGCTAAATCTGCAATAGTATTATCTTCTGTTTCACCAGATCTGTGAGACATTACAGAGGTGTAGCCAGCATTGTGTGCCATGTTTACTGCTGCAATCGTTTCAGTTAGTGTTCCGATTTGGTTCACTTTAATTAAAATTGAATTGGCAATACCATTTTCGATACCACGAGATAAACGCTCTACGTTAGTAACATATAAATCGTCACCAACTAATTGTACTTTATCACCAATTTGCTCTGTAAGGTCTTTCCAACCATCCCAATCGTTTTCATCCATTCCATCTTCAATAGAAATGATAGGGTATTTTGATGCTAATTCTGCAAGATATTTTGCTTGTTCTGCACTTGTTCTTACTACGCCTTTATCACCTTCAAAAAGTGTATAATCGTATTTTCCGTCTTTGTAAAATTCAGCTGCAGCACAATCTAAAGCAATCTTAATATCTTCACCAAAAACATATCCTGCCTTTTCAACAGCTAATTTAATAGTGTCTAAAGCATCTTCTGTTCCTCCGGGTAAGTTTGGTGCAAATCCACCTTCATCTCCAACAGCTGTACTTAAATCTCTATCGTGTAATACTTTTTTAAGATTATGGAAGATCTCAGTTCCCATTTGCATAGCATGTGTAAAGTTTTTTGCTTTAACAGGCATAATCATAAATTCTTGAAAAGCAATAGGAGCATCACTATGAGAACCACCATTAATAATGTTCATCATTGGTAATGGTACTGTATTTGCAGAAACACCTCCAACATATCTGTATAATGGCATACCTAATTCATTAGCTGCTGCTTTTGCAACGGCTAAGGATACACCTAAAATAGCATTAGCTCCTAATTTTGATTTGTTCGGAGTACCATCCAATTCAATCATCATTTGATCAATAGCGTTTTGTTCAAAAACAGAAACACCTAATAACTCTTGAGCAATTGTAGAGTTTACATTTTCTACGGCTTTTAATACTCCTTTTCCCATGTAAGTGTCACCACCATCACGTAATTCAACAGCTTCATGCTCTCCTGTAGATGCACCAGATGGTACTGCTGCCCTACCCATAATACCGTTTTCTGTAGTAACATCAACTTCTACTGTTGGATTCCCTCTAGAATCTAAAATTTGTCTTGCGTGTACATTGAT
>Ga0209344_10001168_pt1 | contig 36239 bp, 59 predicted proteins | sample Cruoilmetagenom6_FD_187293 | JGI IMG/M metagenome (GOLD analysis project Ga0209344, IMG submission 187293) | Oil polluted marine microbial communities from Coal Oil Point, Santa Barbara, California, USA - Santa Barbara Oil Seep Sample 6 (SPAdes)... | ecosystem: Environmental > Aquatic > Marine...
TTCCCTTGTTTAAGTATGTCTCTTTCCTGACTTGGTAGGGCTTCTAAGCAAGCTACACTATCAAGTCCATTATAGTGCCACTCTGTTTCCCAAGCTCCACCTATCTTAAACCATTTCTTTCCGTCTTTTTTATAATAAGGAATATCTGTATGCATAGTAGTTATGAAGTCTAATCCTGCGGGGTAGTCAGGATAAAGGATTTTCTGGTTAATCATAGTATCAACTACATTATGGGTCTTGATTCCAAAGAAGGACAATAGCATGGAGTTATCAAAGCCTATGTTTTGATTACTCTTTGTTATCTTCTCATCTTCCAAGATTTTTGCAATAAGTTTCCAAACTTCTGCTTCTTGCTCTATGGTGAAATAATCCCCAAAGAAATCAATAAATGGAATTGACATGGAGAATGTAGGAGAATGAGCAAAACTAAGACACGATAATTCATGATTATATATTTCGATATCAAAATTAATTAACTTTCCTTCTATTCCTTTAATAAAACATTCATTAAGAAATTCAATTACTTCTATGTAAAGAGGTTTGATTTTAATTTTTCTTGGGATTGTATTAATAGAAGAAGTATAAGATTCTTTCTCGGCTTTAATAAGATCTGAGATTATAAGGCGTTTGTTAAGATATACATTTTTAGGTTGAATGATAGTTGCTGGATTAATAGTAGGAATTACTTTTTTTCCAGGAAGTAATGTAGATTCAATAATAGAACCTCTCCAATTCATAATTCCTCTTCTTGAAGCTAAAGCATAAAGTGCTACATTTCCTATAGCTACAATTACATTAGCAGAACATTTAGAAAGTTCTTCCTTCAACTCCTGAATATATTCTTGGCCATCTTCTGATACAGTTACAGAAGTCTTTCTAAATTTAATATACTGCTCAAGAGGATAATCCAAATCCTTTATGACATTTGTAATATAACATTGAAGTCTCGAAATTTTTGCCGAACTGAGACAGGAATCCAACTCTGTCCCTGCAGGACCTTTAAAAGGCTTACGATAACGCACCTCCATTCTACCAGGCTGTTCCCCAACTAAGGCAATTTTACAATTAGTATCTCCGCTACTAGGAACTTTTGTTGCTCTCTTTTTCATTTTATTCCCCTTTTAAATTCACATGAGTCACATTCCCAAAATTCATCTTGTTTCGTGATACTTCCACCACAGTCACAGGGGTATCCTTCGTGCTCATTTTCAGGAATCTCATCAAAAGGCATAACTTTTCTCCTTATAATTTTAGACCGTCGTCGAGGATGTCAAGGCACCAATACCAAGTATAAATCCAAAATCATACCATCCTCCATTATTATATACTGCGTATATAGCCGTTGACTCACTAAACAAAGATACAATCCATGCAACTGGAGCTATTATCCCATGCCATAATCCATACCAAAACCCTACAGATTGAACAATGCCATGTGCAGGAAGAGAAACGGTCTCCGCACATCCAGATAAAGTAATTACGGCAACACAAACTATTAAATATCTCATATTTCTCCTTTATTATTTTAAGATTAATTTCATAGTGGCCCCTTTAGATTTATAACGTCTCAATTTTTTTGAGTGCCCCTGTAACAAACGGTATATCGGTTTTATTTTCGCAAATATAAAAATCAAATTCACAAACTACACCATTTGGCGGGACCACTTTGTACCCCGGTTCGCACATTGAAAAATCATTTCCGCACGGGGCAAGGCCAGATATTTCGCACCCACATTCGGCATCATTATATAGTCCATCAAAACCGTTTAAATCCAAATATTTTTCGATTATTTTTAAGCAATTCATTCTGCCTCCAAGTCTATGTTATTGGGTCGGGTTCATTTGGTGTTTCTGCCAAGATCCCGATAACCTGTTTCCCTGCTAATGGATTTGGCATTGCGGCGGCAATACCTACGAATGACATAATCTTTGACATTGTCTTATTTAGGTTCATGTTTTCTCCTTGTTAATAGGTCTTACTTACAACATTTTGCATGAGCAAAGAATGAGTTTATAGGTTTCCAAAATTTTAGACACATTGTATCAGCTATTTTCTCAAACTTATCATATCGCCATAACCAATCTAATCTATTTTCAATATCCTTTTTTGTTAAAGAGGAAATTATTTTAAGAACTCGCATTTGTTCTTTCTGTATTCTATCAATTCGCCAGTATATGAAGATGGCTAGGTTTATTACTATTATACAATAAAAAATTATTATAAGTATCATTTTATTCCCCTATTAATCATCTCATAATAACATCTTCTTGTAGCTTTTATATCACCTAAAGCACTATGAGCATCAGAAAAATCCTCATTAAACAGAAACTTATGAAGCTCTTGAAGTTTAGGCCATTTATAACTTCTAGGTATTTTTCCAGATAGTTTACATAAACTTGTTCCTTTAAACATAGTACAATAAGTTTTAAAATTATCTAAAGCCTCAATATCTCCAAAATATCCTATATTATAAAGAGTAGATTTTAAACATCCTATATCAAAAGTTACATTATGACAAACTAAAGTATCAGCTCTATATGCAAGAGTCATAAAAATAGTTAATATATCACGTTCAGAAAGACCTACCTTTGATATAGTTTCATCAGAAATATGATGTAGTGCTAAAGCCCCAGGTTGAACTTTTTTATCACAACGAAGAATAAAACATCCCTCATGAAATATTGTTTCAGAATTAGATAATATAAAACCAAGTTGAATTACTCTAGGCTGAGAGACTTCTTTATAGGACTTTTTAAAATTATATACATCAGTAGTTTCAGTATCAAAAAATAGTTCCATATCAATCTCCCTTTGAAATAGATTTTCCTTTACTTATCTCTTCTTCTACAGCTAAAAAATACATAGAATTATATTTCTGTGCTACCCGACGAAGAATTAAATATCCTAACAAATCAAGGACTGTATCTTCACCTATTGTTTTACACCCTTTGTACATAATCCTTGATAATTTATCGTCAATCCTGACATTAATTTGTTCGATGTTATCAGCTCGGCTAAATATTCGTTTAGGATTAATTGCAGAATCCCCGTATTCTATATTCTTTTTTAGTAACAGAGCTTTTATATCATCGCATTCTTCTGAGATCATTATTTGAGTATCTTTAAATCTCTTGTTCATTTTCTTCCTCCTCTTTTAAAACATTGGCAACAAAACTATTCTTATATTCCTGAGATAAATCATATCCAATAGGAAACATTTTTAATTCATGAGCCGCTTTAAGGGTAACTCCTGAACCAGCAAAAGGAACAATAACTCGTGAACCTTCCCAAGCAAATATACTAAGAAGTTCCTTCATTAATTCTATAGGTCGCTCAGTAATATGAATCTTCTTTTTTGGTGTAACAGGATCAAAAATAAATACATTATTTCTTCCATTTCGATCTAAATTTATTTTTGCATTTTCTTTGCGAGCATAGAAAAACATTTCGAAACAACTAGCAAGATATATATCAGGATGATGAGTTTGACCATTAGGTTTAATCCAAATTCCACACTGTCTGCGAGTTTTGAATCCTATGGATGTAAGTAATTGATAGAGAGGTTCAAACCAAGGATCAGGCCCAAACCATAATATTAGCCAAGAATCATCAATCATTATTCTATAACATTCTCTTAATACATCCTCCATAAATTTAAGATACTGATCTGTCGAAATTTCGTTATACGAACTTTTATATGAAGAATCAGAGTTCTTTTTTGTGCCTGTTAAATCAATTGCATAAGGAGGATCAATTTCTATAAGGTTAATACTTTTATTAGGAAGATTTTTAACATACTTAAGAAAATCTCCTACAATATAAGAGTCTATCAATTTTTTTGAAGAATCTTTTAATAATTCAGAAGCCTTTTCAGAAAGATCAGCTCGAATTACACGTTCCTCAAACTTGTCAAACATTTTTTTAGCTTCATTCTTATTTTTACATCTATCCCAATCAAGTTGTGGAAAATTATTTATATTTTTAGCAAGGTTTAAATCCTCAAGAACTCCTTTGTGATCTCTATTAATTAGTTTAGCTGTATCTCTAATACTCCATCCTTCTGCATTAGGAGATGTAGAAATTTTTTCTCCAAAAGTCTTTACTTGAAGTTCATGAAGTTCATCTACTGCATTACAATCCTCAACAAATGTCAGACTTTTTCGTTTGAGATTTTCCTCTAGTTCAATCTTCTTCATATCATATTCTGTAAGTTTTTTAGTGTAAATTCTTACAGGAACTTTTTTAATTTCTGCCTTAGTAATAGCAGTAAGACGTCTACCTCCGGCTAATAATTTATAAGGTTCATTGTTAGGGCCTTTACATAAATTAACAGCAATAGGTTGAATAATTCCGCAGTCTTTAAATGATTGAACTAATTCATCTATATTTCCTAAATCTACTCTAGATCTTTTATCAATCCAGATTTGATCAAGTGAAACAATATCTAAAACCATATCCTTTTCCAATTTATTCTCCTCCCTCAAATAATTTAATTAAAGATTCTTTATCAATATTAGGTAAACAGGAAATTAAACTATCTATACTTATACTATTTTCCTTTTTCTTTTTTGAAGTTTTTTTAACAGGAGGAGGAAGTCTTCTTCGTTTTCTAATTTTTGTTATATAATTTAATAAATCATTATGAGACATTTCTGAGACAGATATAGCAAGACTATTTATATTCATCTAAGATCTCCTTAACGTTTGGAAAATCTTGAATTTTGAGACGTCTTGTTAAAACTGCCGCTATAACAATTTCTCCATGTACTGATAAAAGATTTATTACATCGTCTATAATAGCACTGAAAAATTCTCTCTTAACACCCCAAGGAATTAATTTTCCTAATGCAAAATTTTGATCTTGGGAGATTTCTACTGAAAGTCTAGGTTTATAATCTATAGACATTAATTTACTCCTTTGGGGAAAAATTCCCCATAGAATACAAAAGAAGTGAGACTGGTTCCTACATTTAAGGACTGCGCTCCTAGAGTGAATACCTTTAAAGCTCGTAGCTTTTTTTAGGTTTATTACTCCATTCTGCATTCTACAGTAGTAGGTACTGCCTCTCAGTTCAGTCTCACTTCTAGATTAAATTATTTAGCAGTTACAAATTTTTTAATATAGTTTTGTTCACCATACTGCTCATTTTCAGACAGACCTAAAATAGCCCAGGCTGTTTTTCCTCCAACAGTATCAAAATTAATTTGTTGAGTATAGTCAATATCAAACGCATCAAAAAACATCTTCAAATTCCACTTAATGTTATTGAGTTCCTTTTCAGAAGCATCTTCACGAGGGAGATACAGGAACTTGGTGAAATCTTTTGAGGTGGGTTGACTAGGAATATCAAAACGTGGGAGGATATAAGGGTAGCCATTTTTATCTTCCCCGGAAGTTATTCCTAATAATCGAATTTGGTACTCCTCATTTGCTGGAACTGCTTCAGGTTTTCGTACATCATTTAAATCTATATCTAAAAAACTCATATTGTTACTCCTTTTCTTCAGTTAAAGATATTAAACTTTTATCTTCATATTCAGCTTCACTGCCCTGTGTTTCTTCTTCTTCGATTTCATCTTCAGTATCATTTATAACTTTGTACTTCCGTTTATCTTCATTTGATAAGTACATTATCTCTAACTCATTTAATTTTTCTTTGGAAAGAGTTAGAAAAACTATATGCTTAGATGAAGTTTTAAGAAGTACTTTAAAATTTTCCTCTCCTTTCTTTTTACTTGCTGTTATTATATCTACCCTTTGTAGATTAATAAAATCTACCTTATTACCCGTTTTAGTACTATGCTTAAAGATCACATTTTTCACCTCCTTTCTTTTAATTTTCTTTTAATTCAAATAATGATGGTTTGTCGTCAGTGTTTATTCCTGCCTTTTTAAGAATGTTCTTTATATTTGCAGGTTCGTACATACTAAGTTGATCTTTAGTTGATAATCTCGAACGAACTTCATACATTCCGGTTCTTTTAGTAAGAAGTTGATATAATGCTCCAGCACTTGTTTCCTTAGTCATTGCGTAATAAATTTCATCGAATAATAACGGGACTCTCGTTCTCAATTTTCCAGTAATCATCAAACTAACAAACATCTTTCCTGATGCTTCATCCTTTTTAAAATCATCGTGACCGATTAGAATACAGTCACACGGAAGGGAAGTAAAATCTCTCATAGCATTTTCGATTACAGTCATTTGAGGAAGCCAATCATTCTCTTGAGGGGCTGTTCCTAGAACTCGTTTCTTTGGAAATGCCGCCACAGCCCTTCTCAAAATATCGTACATAATTACCTGTGCCCAAGTAGTTATAGAATCAATGGCATAGGTTCCTATATGGTCGAAGTATCCTAATTTCTTTTTTCTATGAAACTCCTTATCCCACAAACCTGCAGATGTAGGAGCCATAGGATCCTCTACCTCAAACCTAGAATCTACTATAATATTTCCTTTCTTCATTTCATCAGGATAAAATTCACCATTTAAAATAGCCTCACCTTGAAGGACTTTGGAACCTCCTGGGTCAAATGAGTCTACATGAAGAGGAAGACGGCAAGTTCTCAGAAGTGAAGTTTTGCCACTTCCTATTCCTCCGTAAACTATCGCATTAAAGGACTTTGTTCTAGGATCTTCTTCATAAAGTTTCTTTAGTTTCTCTGCTTCCATTTTTATTTCTAAGTTTTTGTCCATTTATTTCTCCTTTAAATATCATCATTTTCCTTTATATCTTTCAACACTTCTTTCAGGTCTTCCGGACTTACTTTATTAATATATTCTGATATATTACCTCGTCCCCAAAAAGGTCTTCTTAACCGTATTACTCTTTTAACTTCTGCTAGTTTAATATCTTCCGTACTTATGGCAAAGGGATCAAATACCAATATGTCCTTTTCTAAATCCATTGATAAGACTTCATAGAAGTTTTTGTAGTCTTTATTCTTTTTCATCTTATTTTCCTTACTTAATCTAGAAATTCAAAAATTAAATTATCGTCTTCTATTCTCCAATCTAATAAAACCATTATATCATTCTTGTAGTACATATCAGTGGAATCTTTTAGATCTTTTGTCAATGTTCTAAATTCCCCTAAGGTTAAGGGCTTAGGTTTAAGATTGGGCATATTCATTTTATTCTCCTTCTTTAATTTCTCTAGACACTTCCATAGTTAAAACATAGTTCATTATCCTCCTCTTCCCATCCTAAAGGACTCATTTCGAATATTCCATAGGAATCATATCCATCATTTCTAATAAACATAGCAACAGAATCATCTAAATGTTCAGTCATTTTTCTAAACTTTCCTAGGGTTAAAGGTTTAGGTTTATCCATTACTGTCATCTCCTTATTTTAGAATCTGTTAATATATGTGCTAAAGCATCTATTGACACTTTAGAGGCTTCAATAAGATATTCTGACTTACTATACAAATGTATGATACTTTCTAAAGCTCTAATTTTATTATTTAGTATATCAATATCATTTAAAAGGTTATCATATTCTTTTTTATACCTATCATTTGACTCTTCTAACATCTTTTTAGTTACTTTCATTTACTAATTCTCCATTTTTTACTTCATGTTTTGCAGACTTTTCCAGAGGATTCCAAAACTCAACTTTCATCCCTTGAGGAACTTCATCACATCTTTTTAATGGATTAGGCCAAGCGAGACAGAAATCATGATAGGCACAACCAAAGTAATTTCCACAACTCTCGGTGTTCATAGGAAATGTCATCATTAGAGGATCACTTTCCTTACATTTATCAAGAAGTTCAATATTCCAGTGAATTTGATCTAGCCAATAAAGAGTATTCCATAACCAGACTTGCATACTTTCCTTATTCTTTCTTATTGGAACTCGTTCAAGGGAGAATTTAGTTTTCAAAAACCCCAGACCATTAATTTTTACTCCAAAAATTTCCTCATCTGGAAACAGACAGTATAAAACATGGGAATAAGTTCCTATCTGAGTCTTTAGAGACCATTGTTCCTGCCATCTTTTATCTAAAGTTCTTCCTCCTGTTTTATGTTCAAGAGAAAAGATTCCCTCTTGTCCTCTGCAAATAGTATCCTGACGAAAAGCTAGAGCTCTATCTTCAGAAAGTGGAACAGTGCCTGCGATTTCAGTATAAAGAACATCGAAATCTGAAGAATCTGATTTGTATTTCTCAGAATACTCCATTAACATTTCTATAGTTCTTGCAGGTGTTTTTGCCCCAAAAAGTTCATCTGTAGTTTCTGGAAAATCTTTTCTATATCTATTATTAAATAAATCGAAGGCTTTTGCTACTGAATCAGTACTATAATCATTATCTAGAAGATATTCCATTGCCAGGTGGATTGCTTCTCCAAAAATTAAATGGTTGTTAGGATATTCTGATTGCCAACCTAGGATATATCGATAAAAAAATTGCCTAGGACAAGACATAAACTCTTGGATTTTAGATGAGTCATTTATTTTCCATGTTTCATGTTCTTTTAGTATCATTTTTTTCCTCCCCTTCTTTTAGACTCACAAAAAGCACTGCTTTTTGTAATTCATTTATAAGTTGAGTTGCTTGTTCAGCAGTGCAGTTAAGTGAAACATCTAGATCAGTTCCTCTAATGGACAAACTTCCATCAATGTCTTTATAGGGAATGACTAAAAACTTAAATTGCTTGTCCTCTATTGCATAATAAGTTGTTTGAGTTTTCTTTCTCATTTTATTCTCTCCTTTTAATGTTCTATCTTCCATTAGAATCATCTAATATAGTCTTCAAGTCTTTTATTAATTCGATTCCTTTTTCAAACCCGCCATTAACTATTATTAAATCTTTAAGCATTGCTACCTCCAGTCCTTTTTTAAAAATTATCTAATATTTTATGCCATCTCAGTATATTCAATCCTCTTTAAGCACTACGGACAAATCCCATGACTACGCCGGAAGTCAAACAGTGGCCGCTTTAGCCCCTGGAACTTTTTACACCACATGCAAATTTTTAGCATCTTTCACCTTCGCTAGCCGGTTTTTTCGGTCGGCTGGATTTGTTTGGTTAATCTTAAATTAAGCATCGAGAGGGGATTCTTGGCCCAGCAGATGAGTCACATTGGGGCTGCTTGCGCTTTGCCTCCGCTTTTTCTGGATCAATTTTTTCCAATAATTCATCAAGCCTTTTGTCAACATACTGGCTTCGGTGTCCTTCACTTCTAATAACATCCTCTAGAGCGAGAAGGATTTCTTGTTGTTTTTGAAAGATTATTTTGATCAGTTGAGCGGAGGGCACACTCATCCCTGATTCATCTAAAATTGCTTGTACTAATTTTTCACCGCTATTTAACTTTTGTTCTAGCATAATAAACTCCTTTCTAAAAAATTAACGTTAAGCTGAGTGGCGGGCGGTTTTTTGCCCGTCCATCTCAAGCGACTTGTTAGGTGTTTTTGGTAAATATCCGAATAGTTTCCCAAACAAACTGCACCTGTGAGCTATTGTGCATGTGCTACACGGATATTTTTCGCAATGCTCAACCATTTCTTCTTTAATACCGTTAATCTCTATAACTTTCTTATTCTTATCCATTTTATTCTCCTTATAACAACTCATCAATTAAAATAGTTCTCTCAATATAATAATTTCTTTTTTCTTTATCCTCTCCAATTTTAAACAGTAATAAATTGAGTCTTCCATGAATTCTAGCAAAAATAGCACATGCAACAGAACTCATTACACTTAGTCCTGTGATTAGAATGTAATCTTTAGGGGACGAAGTTTTTAAAATCTTTGAGAATTGTCGATACATATTAGAGATAGCGTATCTATTTATTGACCCTTCGGAAAGATAGATTAACTCTCCAAACCTTTCGGCATCAGAATGATTGTGGCCTCCTTTGTTTACAACATAAACTTTAGACATCTGAGTTCCTTTTTTTAATCTAAGAATTTATACTCTTATACAACTCCTGTTAAAATTAATCCTATCATAATAAACCATAAAAGAACTAAAGTAATAGTTCTCATTTAATCTCCTTATTAAGATCAAGAATATCCACGAAAATTGGAAACCTAGGAACACCTTTTCCAGGAGTAATATGTTGATACTGAACGTGACAAATTTCTCCTATAAAACTCTCTCTCTCCCTCCAATATTTTTCACGATCTTTATCTGTTAAACCACTGCCAACACTAAATTTAGTTCCTTCATCACTTATACAAATAAATGAACCTAATCGTCCTTTAGGATAACCATCTTTACTAATTTCCTCATTAAATCCTATAATTTTATAATAGTCAGATTTTTTAGGCTTAAATTTCATTATATAAGTAGAACGTTTACGTAAATAAGGAGCAAAGAAGTGTCGAACTATTATTCCCTCAAAACCAGCATCTAGAATTTCTTCGTAAATATTTAAAATTTCCTCCAGTGAATTTGCCAGATGAAAGAAAACTACCTTTAAAGAGTTTTGGGTTTTCCAGTTATCTTTTAGAAGAGTTAATCTTTCTGCTTGATAGTCTGAACTAACAATATCAAAAATATAATATTTTATATCGGAAAAGTCAGGATGGAGGTTTTTAGTTCTACTTACTCTAGAATGAATTTCCTCAAATGAAAGTCTGTGGATATATAGTTCACCATCCAATTCTATGGGGATTTTTTCACCATAGGAATTGGTTAAATCTTCTATAATATGAGGAACTGATATAATAGGATTGTTTTCACTACTGAAAAGAGTCCACTTATCACCGTCAAATACTGCTCGACATCTTTCACCGTCAAGTTTAGGCTGGACTATATAGGGAGGTTTCCATTTTAAGAGTCTTTTCTCTTCGAAAGGGACACACAGCATTATATTTTTTCTACTCATCTTATTTTCCTTTATAGTCTTTATTATTTTAAAAAATAGAGGAAAGGAAGATTAAATTCTCTCTCCCTTTCCTCTTTTTAAAGATTATCTATTAGACTTCAGTTTCTTCAGAACGTCGGCTCTTTCCTCTTCACTCATGCTTCCCCATTTACTCATAAGAACTGCTACAGGATCGATAGTTCTTTCAAGAGTAACTCCGGGCTTCCATCCTGACATCTTTTCGGCAATTGCCTTCTCATCAAGTCCGGATTCAAGATACCTTCTCATGACAGACTGAGCAGTTATTTTAAAGCTTCCTCTGGCATTGGTAAATACTACATCTTCGCCGAATTTTTTGATCATTTCAGCAATATCTTTACCAAAATCATAGTTAATAACTGCTACCTTAGTTTCGTCTCCAATTTTTTTCTTTGATACTATTTCAATCATTATTCTTTCTCCTTCTTTAAACTAAATTAAATTAACTCTACTTTCCTCACTATTCTTATATTATTAACCTCCTTTCTTATTGATATTATTGATACATTATACCACTTTTATTTTTAATTTGTCAATGTAATATTATGTAATATTTAAAAGCCTATTTCTAAGTTCTATTTTTACATCGTCAGAGAGATGATCTAATAAACTTTGAACTGATTCTTTCTCTTCTACAACTTTCTTCTCTGGAATTATTTCTATTGTAGCAAGTTCTAGTTGAATATTTCTGAAATCTTTTGTCAACTTATCTAAAATTGATAGATGGGAAACTAAACACTCTCTTTCTCCTCTAATCATTTCAGTTAATTCTAAAACTCTCTCATTTATCGTAATTAGTTCTGATCTTTTTTCAATCTTTTCCTCTTCTGTCAAAACTTTTTCCAATAAATTTTGTTCTTCCTTAGTCATCTTATTTTCCTTCTTCTTCTTTTGGGTTCTTATTTAGTATTTCCTTAATAATTCTTGCTATTTCCTCTTGATTTATTTCTTTATCTTTAGTAATTTGTTGTTTTCGAGCTTCTGAAGAGACAGATGGAAGTTTAGTTAAATTACAATATAAATTTCTTTTATTCCTTCCTGATGGATTAAAATTTCCATTGGTGAATGCATCAACTATTTTTATTGCTTCATCAGTTTGGGTAATGTCACTAACCCCACTTTTCATAATTTGTTCCTCTAAAACCTCCAAACTCGTTCTTATAAGTTCACTTGTTGATTTTGCTCTTTCTTCTGACTTTTCCAGCCAAATGATTAAGTTGGCTAAAGTAGTTCTTTTTATATTACTTTGAATAACTGTGTCATTTTTCATCCTTTCTCCTTTATTAATTATCCTTTATCCTTTATCCTTTATCCAGCCTTAAAAGATGTTAGTATTACACCTCGCTCCTTTTCTGTTTTACCTAAGAACTCAACTTTTATTTGATCTTTATCTATATAATTTATCCAGTCATTATATCCTTCATAAATATATTCTTTATTGTCCTCCGAATAAGTTCCCATCCATTTTTCATTTTTTATATGAGTTACAACCGAAGATGGATGTATTTTCCTTGCATCATCAGGACTTGTTGCGGCAACTATTGCGGAATCAAAAACATCGAATCCAGTAACTTTTCGTTGAGAAATTAAGTATAAATTCATCCTTTCTCCTTTTAACTATATATTTTACCACCAGATGACTTAGAAAACTCTTTCCAACTCTTTTTCAGGAGTCTATAATTAACTCCTTTAAACCCCGATCGTAAAAACCATTTCCTGGCCAAAAATTTACATTCTTTCCAAGTCAGATCAGGATTGTCCTCTGACTTGGCCATGAATAGGACAATATTATAATATCTATCCTGTTTGCTCATTTTTTATCCTTTTTTCTTTTTATTTATTTTCTTAGTAAAATGCGCTCCTCCTCTTTTTTTCATTTTAATCCCCAACTCAATTAATTTACTTCTAAAACTCATAAAACTAGCTTCATGTTCGGATAGTCGTTCTAATCCTCTCAGACCTATATCTTGTTCCAAGTATAAATCATTTAGGATTTCTTTGAATGTTATTTCTTTACTAAATTCACTTAGTTTTAGTTGAACAAGATTCCAATTTATCATTTATTTTCCTTTCTTTTTCTTTTGCCTACAAGATTCTTTTCCTTTTTCCTCCACGGAACTACAATATTTCATCCTCAGAAGAGGGAACTAATCCAGATTTCCATAAACTAACAATACTTTGATAAGGATATATTTTCCACTGTGGGATAGTGTGTTGAAATATATATCCCACGTAAATCCAAATTGTCCTTTGAATCATAGTCCAAACATTCCCTTGGTTTATACTCCAATGTTTATTTTTCCAAAATGATTTTAAAATCATATTCTGGATTACATTAAAAACTATAAATTGAGCTTCATTTTTAACTGTATTTTGAATTATAATTTGAGACTTTCTAAACTTTTCTAAGGTTGACTCTCCGTCTCTTGAATATAATCTATTTGTAATTTCGTTTGGTTTAACCGTAAATAAATTCGTTAAATAGCATACCTCTTCATACCTCCATTTAAAAACATTCGCGGGATTTAATTCCTCTAAAACCCTCAGTTGTTTAAACCCTATTATAACTCCGTTTTCCTTATAAGGTTTTCCATCAACTAAAAACATCGAACAAGGAATAGTTGTTCTACCTAAAAATGCTTGCTCAGGGTTTTGAGAAGCATGTAGACAGGTATTAGAACAGAGTTTGAGATTTCCTGTATCTTTCCTACGGACAATTTTTCCTATCTTATCCTTGTAGTTAATGGTGTTCCCTGTCCAAAAATCCCAACCATCAGGTCGAGCTAATTTATAGTACATCTTATTTCCTTATTTTTTTCTCTTCATTCCATAAATAACTTTGGTTCTTACTACACTTTTTGCAAAGTCCATGAGAAATATTTTCACTCTTGTTAAATATACTAAATAAACCTATTGACTTTTTACAGTTCATACAAATCTTTTTCATGAGATATCTTTTAATTCAATTTTGTCATTTTTTTGGGTTTATAAATGTATGATATCATTATTTTAATTGCCATGTCAAGCATTTTTTTACATGGTTGATAAATTTTGGATGATTAATATTTAAATCAATTAATATTACCATTAAAAAATCAATTTTAATGTCCATAATGATAATTTAATGGGATCAAATATATTAATGAACCCAATGGATATGGTCAATGATTTGATGCCATTTAAAGCCAATTTTGAACAAGTTAAATAATCCAATTTATTCATTCAATTTTATTCAAATTATTGGATATTCATCGGGATGTTCATCTTTGGGGATTTATTCCCCATAGGATAATCACCTGAACTATTTGTAATTCCCCCTTTGGTGATACATTATTTTTCATTCAATGTCATTCAATCATTGATGCTTTGTATCTTTTCCAATGGTGTATCCCCATAGGACTTAATACTTTAGGGGCTTGGATTCCTACGTGTAGGGGATTTTTTCTTTTTTCTTTTTTTATTTTTTTTTTTAACTATATAGAAAGACCACACCAAAGAATATCATCCCTATGGGGATATGGATGGATATAAGATACAAAGCGCCAATGAATGAATATCATTGAATGACATGGATAATCCATTTAATATCATCCATATCCTTTCTATATCCTTTTTACTATTCTCCGATTCCTTTAATCTCATTCTTTACCATTTCCTTATATTTCAATGGCAGGGATTGATATTCATTAATCACCTTCCTAGCTCGCATCTCAAATGTTACGATTTGGTGTCTAATGATTACCTTAGGAATTCCACCTTTAAATCTTTTGACTTCAAAGTTATAGTTTTCCATTTCATCTCCTTTTCATGTTTTGAATCAACCCTCAATAATTAGCATCTTTATTATGTGATATGTAATTATGAGATATTTAACTTGCTCAATGCATTTGTCCGGGCTTCATCGGACAGATTATTAATTGCCTGGATTGCTTCGTCAATTATTTGTGCTTGTGTTCTAATTCTCTTTCCGCATTCCATTGCTAGGATTGTAATAATCGGGCTTCCTGTTTCCTCGTCCTTAGGAGCAGTTTTAATCATATCGTCAATTTCTTTCTCAGACATGACTTCCCTGATTCTTTGAAATGCGATCTTTCTTTCGGCATATATCCATTTATTCTTCTGCTCGTCTGATATATTTGTCAGATCTATCTTTAAAACAAACGAATCAGATTTATAATCTTTATCTAACTTGCCACCTTTGATCGTGATTTTCTTTCCATCTGTAATTAACATTTTAATCTCCTAAGATGCTAATTACTGAAGGCTGATTAATATTTAGTTGTCAAAGAACAATGTAATGATTGATCGTGATTACAATATATCATGGTTGATTTAGGATGTCAAGAATTATTGTAACTAGTTGTAATCATTGAGGTTCTTGATTTAATGGGTCTGACTAAAAAGATGGGACTCAAAGGGGGTTCTCTGTCGGGGGTTCTTATAGATAAGGAAATCTAAATAATTTTTAGAAAATTCAAATGTACATTTAAACCTAGTATGGTGATATTTTCCCCATAGGAGAGAATGAGAGAAATGATGATTTACATTTTATTAAATTGACACCTTATATAAAGCAAATTATAATGAAAATATGAATAATTCAAGTTGTAATAGAATAAAGTATTTTAACGGAGATCGAGGGCCTGATTTAAGGACCACACCGCCTGAAATGAGAAGGACTTTTGAAGTCGGCAAAATGTGGGAAGTTCATCATGAGATTGCTAGGCTGATCTTTCTAGGTTATAAGAACGAGGATATTGCTGAGAGGTTAGGAATTACTCCTGCAACGGTGTCATATACCAGAAATTCAAGGGTTGTCAAGGATAAACTTGAGTTGATGAAAGGTGCTAGGGATGCCGAGACAATTGATCTGAGTATTGAGATTAGAGAGAAGGCACCTAAGGCCCTGAAACTCCTGGAGGATATTATCAACGGAGATGGGTTGATAGGGGAGTATGCTTCTCCTTCTCTCAAAGCTAAAACGGCTGAGAATTGGTTAGATAGAGCAGGATTTCCTGCACAGAAGGTAGGAAGTAACATGCACCTTCACGCACATTTTAATGCAGGAGAGATAGAGGAGTTGAAGAAGAGGGCTTTAGAAAGTGGAATGGTAGTTGATGTTTAGGAGGGGGGAATATGATTGTTAAATTAACTAATTATTTTAGTACTTTAGTAGTCTCTCTTTTTATTAAATTCACCAGGAAAACTAAAGAAGAATTAAACGTCGCTTTTGCCTTTTATTATTGGATGACTAGAAGTTATATAAAAACATATTGGCTTGTGGCTAATTTACGATATAAGCCTTAGACCAATGATATTTAAGAAAAGAACATTATCACATACCTTTTTGATCTATGGTTATAGAAGTGAAGGAACTCAGTATTGTTTGAGCTTTATGGGACGGGTGGCTGACGATTCAGTTGAGTTCTTTAATCTTATTTCAAGAAAGGTTCTAAATCTTAGAGAATTAAAAGGATTGTTTAATCATGCAGAACAAATCACAAAAGAGATGGGATATGATAAGTGGTTTATGGACACGATTCCTGTAAATAAGAAAATAGCGGAAAGGTTTAATCCTATTAAAATAGAGAAGGTAAGTTTGTTAGGATTTGATTTACTACGATTTTATTATGGTGTAAATAGAAAGTAATATCAAAGGAGTTCTATAATGGAAATTACAGGAGAAGCGCTAGACTTATTACTTATTATCGCCAATGAACAAGATTTAGAGGAAGATGAAGAGGAATAAGTAAATGGAGATTACTGGAAAAGGATTAAAATTATTACAAACTATAGCAGATACATCAGCTAGATCGAAGACAGTTCAAGCTAGTCAAACGATTCAGGAGGTAATCGATAGATGCTCAGTTGCGGCAGGTAGTTTAAGAACAGGTTTTACAAATCCAGTTGTAGTAAAGGTCCCTACTGGGCATGAAACTGAGTTTTATTCCTTGGTACGCAATGCTTCTGATGTTGCGACCGACAAGCGAAATGTGAAGGTTATTTTTGAAGACAATCCAGAGGGAAAATTTATTGTCGAGCAAATTAATGATTGTGAAAGCCTTACCGACTGGACGTCAGATGGGACATTGGTTTTAGATGAGGATCATCGATTTACAGGAGACCATTGTATAGAAGTTGATAATGTCGATACATTGTTGCTAGTTATGTATAACGATACAGATATAGACCTTACAGGATGCTGCGGTTTTTTGGTTGACATGGAATTCAACCCCGACATTATATCATATGTTTATTTTTTTATTAAGGATGTAGATAATAATTATCTTTATTCTCGTACAGTCCAACCAAAATATGGATCAACCAGGGAAACTATTTATTTCCCGATTGATTTTTCAACTATGCCGGCCGGGCTTGATATGTCGCAAATCGATAAATATGGGCTGAGGGTTAATGTTGATGCTGGCGAAATTGACACATTTTATTTTGATAACATTAGAGCTGTCAAAGCAACTCAAACTAAAGAGGTTATTTTAGAAATCCATTCCGCTCTTAGCCCATTGGTGCTTGGAAAATTTGAAGAGTATGGCTACAAAGCTAATGTTTTTCAAGTAATTGATTGGATGGGGTCAGGTTCTAATTTATATGAGTATGCAAGGAATCAGATCAAAATGGGACACTTAGTAGGCTCTGATTCCGTTTCCCATGCAGACATGACAGATTATACAAGGGAGCAAACCGCATATGAAATTTTTGCCGCTAACAACTGGTTATATTTTATGGGGGTAAAAAAAGGCTTTGGGTGGTATACTTTCGCCGACTTGCATACTAACAAATACGGAAAAGAGCTTGTTGATCAGCTTGGTGGTGGGTGCATTGATGCCTACGGTGGGTTCCTTCCTTTGTCTAGCATTATTTTTGATTTGACAGGAGCTTATACTTCGCTTGATAGTTTTATCGAAAGGAGTACTGGGCGAATTGTAAAAATTACAATGACCGGGCCATATACGGAAGCTAATTTGACTACATTTTTCGATTATATTTCTGAAAATTTTTCCAAGGTATTGTTATTTGATGATTTACCAGGCAGATATCCTGATAATTGGCCTGCAAGTTTTCATCCCTCAAAAAACTATGTCCCTTGTTTGAAAAAGAAAACCTTAACTGATGACGAAGAAATAGAAATTTGGCAGGGTGGGACGTTTTTGTTTGATCCAGGTGGAGCTGCAAGAGATGTTACCCCGGTTGGTAGTGGCATCCCTTATATCGCCAACCATGAAGTAAAAATAATCAATGATGCAGATGCCGCCGAAGCATTAACTTTCGATCCGACTTTTACTGCTGTCGGTACTCATGATGGATTAGCCGAAGCTGATACCTTGACTTACTCTCTTGGAGGTTGGTCGGTTGGCCAATTAGTTGGAAGAACGGTTAACAACACTGCGGACAGCAGTTCCGGGGTAATTACCGCCAACACAGCAACTACAGTGTCAGCAATTCTTTCCGGTGGCACAAACAACTATTGGAGTATTGGGGATACATTTACAATCACTCCGGCGGGGTTAAATCAGGCAGTAGGAGAGGATCAGACAGCAACCTTTGTTTATGATGGCGAAGGTTGGGATATAATTAATCTTTATGATAAAAGTCCTTAATTTTCAAATGATTATAAAGTAATATCAAAGGAGTCTCACAGTGGAAATCACCGGAAAAGCACTAGATAAATTATATGAGATAGCGAATCAAGGTGGGCTAGAAAGAGATACTGTAGATGCTGGACTGATAACATCTGGAAGTATAGTGTTTGATGCTGGAGATGATCTAACTACTGAGAAAAAGACAGCTAGTATTTCCATAGAAATTACTCCTCATAAAGATAGTCTTTATGCATTGAATATAGATAAACCAGCAGAAGACACTGCCGAGGATTTGACTATTTATATTTATAATGAAAGTAAAGTAGATGGCACAAATTCTAGGGATTGTTTAGTTCATACACTTCATGTTGCTCAGGAAATAGGAGTGGGGACTTTTAAATCAATTCCTAATCTTTCTGGACTGTTTATTGGAGAAGGAAATATTAAAATCGGAATGAAATTTGCGGTAGATTCAGGAGCTATTACAGTATATTATAAATTGTATAGGTTATAAAATGGACTTTGATTATTATAATTATTTTGATAGAAATGAAAACTGGGGTGATCCAGACAGAATGTCGCCGTTAATACTTTCCTCAATAGATATAATTCGACATTTAGTAGGATGGCCTTTTGTAGTTCATTATGGAACTCAAGGAGAACATTCAGAAGGATCAACTCATTATACTGGATTAGCCATTGATGGACATTTTGTAACTGATGTTCCTTTATATTTCCAGGCTTTGAGAGTTATGGAGAAACTTCATTTGGTAGGACTAGATAAAAAAATGGGGATTGGATTATATCCTGATTGGGATAGTCCTGGATTTCATCTTGATCGAAGAGAAGAGTTGGCAAGATGGGGAAGGATTGGTTTGGATTATGTTTCATGGATATCGGCGCTAGATTATACACATCATGATGCTATCGAGGTAAAGTAATATGAAAAAGTTAATTGGAGTTATTTTATTTTTAGTAATGATAGGATGTGCTAGTATTACATTTAATCCAGATACTTGTGAGGTTAAATATCAACGAATTGGAGATCAGCATATTCAAGGACTTAAGATCATTCGTACTTCTGATGGTGGAGTAGAACTTACAATGGAAGGTCAACAATCTGAAGCAGAGGCGTTAACAGAGGCTATTAGAGTAATTGGAATACTCTCAAAAACAGCAAAGTAAATAACCTATGGGGAATTATTCTCCGAAGGAAATAAAGAATGATTAAACTTCCGCTAATATTACCACCAGTAACTCCTGTTTATGATCCCGATCATTGTAAACTTTGGCTTCCTACATACAATGGGGATTTGAAAGATCTATCTCCTGAAGGTAATCATGGAACAGTAGAGGGAGAAGAAGGTTCAGTATTGATAGATGAAGACTGCTCTGATATTTCTGATTGGCAGGATTATGATGCAGTAAATGGAGTATCTGAAGTAGATCCTGCAGGGCAGTTTAGACTTGATGCTAATGTTGCGGCTGTTGCTTGTAAGGCAGGCAGACGTCGAGACTTTAGCACAACTCCAAGAATGGAGCTAGAGGTAAAACTTTATCATGATTTAATAGGAACAAATTTTGATGGGGATTGTGTACATATTAGGCTTTTTCATTATGTTACTACAGGGGTTCGTTTAGAGATAGTTTTTGCTTCAGACGGTCTTTTTATTTATGATGGACTTGCTTATAATGAGGTTGGAACTAACTTGGTTAAGCATGGAGGAAGCGCAGAATGGCAGACTTGGAAGTTTGTAGTAGACTTTTCTATTCCTGCTTCATCTACAGTAGATGTTTATTTAGAGGGAGTTTTACAGGCTTCTGATGTAGATTGTAGTTGGATTGATGACTCAGCAAATATATTATTTATTTATCAGTTTGGGTATGTTACTGATAATATGCTTACTCATGTAGATCATATAAAAGTAAGATCTGAGTCCACAGGTAATGCAAATTGGACTAGCTGGTTAGGTGGAATGGCTCCTCATTATACAGGTATAAATTGTGGAAATGATTCAAGTTTGGATGTGAGTGAATTAACTATTATGGCATTAGTAAAAATTGAGGACTTGACTAAGACGCAGGTAATTGTAGGTTCTCAGACTGTAAGTTTACAAGGTTGGAATCTTGCATTTAAAGGAAATTTAAATAATCAACTTAGGTTTAATACTTTTGATGGAGCCGCATCAACAGTGGATTCATCTAATAATGTTATAACTAATAGTTCAAAAATATATCTTGTAACTGCTACTTTTGATTCTTCTAAGAATGTAAAATTTTATGTTGATGGAGTATATTATGGAGGTGGTGCTGTAAGCTACGACTTATCTCTTCCAGCGGCTTTGACTGTAGGAGCCTGGAATGTTGATTACGATACTCTTGAAGGAAACATTCCTTTTATAGCTCTTTATGATCGTGTGTTTTCTCCTGATGAAATAAATCATTGGTGTAATAGATGGAGTTTGTTATTATAAAAGGAGGTTTATTATGAGTAGAGGAAAAGGTTCTTGTGGAGGAACAAGACGAAAAGACGGTTCTGGTGGAGGGACAGGAAATCGAGGAACTATTAGACAACCTAGACCTAAGAAGAAATAATAATGGAGACTTTAAAAAACGATATTAAGATTCAAAACATCATGGAGCAGGCTTACCTAAGCACTCGTTCGATGTGTAAGTTGTATTTTAAGGATACTTTCTCGGCTCCTTTTTCCTCTCTTCACGATAAAATTTTTGAGTTAATTGATTCTGGAAAACACAAGATAGCGATTGCCGCTCCAAGAGGGATTGGTAAGACTTCGATTGCTAGAGCAGTTGTAAGCAAGGGGATTCTTTATCGAGATGTCAACTTTGTAGTATATGTTTCAAATAGTGCTACTCTTGCTGAGATGCAGACAGAGAATATTAAGAGGGAACTTTTATCTAATCAAATTATAAGGAAGCTTTTTGGAAGTATTAAATCGAGTGATATTGAAGGAATAGATGACACGTTTAGCAAACTCGCATGGGTGGCCTTTGGAAATACCTTTGTCCTTCCAAGAGGAAGTGGTCAACAAATTAGGGGATTGAACTGGAGTAATCACAGACCTCAACTTTTGGTTATCGATGATTTAGAGGATAAGGAAGAGATAAGAAATGAGGATATAAGAAAGAAGCAGAAGGAGTGGTTCTTTAGTGATGTTCTTAAGACAGAGGATAAATACGGGGAACCCTCGACATTTATCTATATCGATACTATCAAGCACGAGGATTCATTACTAGAAACACTTATGGAATCTGATGAGTGGACTACATTAAGACTTAGTATTTGTGATGCAAGTTACAACACAGCAGATCCTAATTACATGACCACTGAAGAGATTAAGGCTGAGGTTGAAGAGCATCGTAAAAAGGGTTTGATGGATTTGTTTTATATGGAGAGGATGAATATTCCTATCTCCATCGAAGATGCTGTTTTTAAAGAGGAGCATTTTAAGTATTTCGAAGATCAGGGAAGTCAGTTGATTGTGAAAACTGCTGATGTTTCAGGTGCTTTGGTAGATGAAACTATTCCTACATCCCGTTTGCTACATGTAACAATAGTTGACCCTGCTAAGACTGTTCAATTACACTCTGCCGAGAGTGCTATAGTTACCTTGGCCGTTGATAGGGAAAGCCATAAGATTTTTGTGAGGGATATTGAAAATAAGAAAGTACGTCCGGACGAGCTTTATGATATAATGTTCGGGCAGGTTATGAGATTTAACTCTAGGATTTTAGGAGTTGAAGTAACTTCTCTTCACCAGTTTATTAGTCAACCTATTGAAAATGAGATGAGGATTCGAAGTATTTTTCCTATGTATTTAGAACTTAAAGCTGTGGGAAAAAAGGAAGAAAGAATTGCTACTCTTGCACCTTTGTATAAATTAGGTTATATTTATCATAACAAGAATAACTGTGGCCCACTAGAAGCCCAACTTAGATGGTTCCCTCGTGCAAAATACGCTGATGTTATGGATGCTACTGCTTATATAACTAAGATAATGGATGAATTAGATTATTATTTTGATCCTCAAGATATGGATAAAGGCGATCCTGAAGATGAGTTTAAAGAACTTACTTATGAAAAACCTGTAGAAAATTGGAGAAGAATTTAATGGCAGAGAAAGAAGTTTGGATAGGTTCAACAGGTCCTTTTATTTTTGATGATACTGAAACTTATGAGGAAGATGGATCAGGGGAAACCTATCGTGGAATTAGAACTAATAAAATTTACTTGGATGATACTCCTACTGAGGATGGGGAGGTAATTCGATTAGAGGATCTGAATAGAGTTCTTTTAACTCCTTTAGAAGTTACCGATATTGATGATCCTTCCACTGAATTAAATGCTATAGAAGGCAGTTTAAGTACTATGCTTTTGGTCTATGAAGTTGAGGCTACTGCTGATGTGTTTACTATCTATGTTTGGGATGATACTAATTCAGCAGGTGAAGATGTTCCTTATGTAGTTGATGGCTCAACTGGATATTGGATAGCTATAGGAGGAAAGTATAATAATTTTCTAACTGGCGTTGTTTTAGAAACGTTGTTTAATGCTAATACTATCTTAAAGGCCGACTCTGATGATATTCCCTTAGCTTTAACTGTTGGAGCTAGTACTATTGTTGGTAGGAAGGCGACTGGAAATATAGTTGCTTTGACGAAGACCGAGACATTGGCGATTTTGAATGTAGAAGACGGTGCTGACGTAACTGATGAAGATAATGTAGCTGATGCAGGTGCAGTTGTTAATTCAGAAGCTACAGCTACAGCTCATGATTATGCAGGTGGCCATGCTGATTGGGTACTATCTTCTACAGAAGGAAATACAAATATTTTAAGGGTTTGGAATAGTGATGCAGCTGTTAATATTATACCTCCTAATGTGGCAAATAAGACCTATATAATATGCAACAAATGTGGGTATAATGCAGTAGTTAAAAAATCTGGTGGTGTGGGAGTTACGATTGCAACTCTTAGAACTGCTATAGTTCGACGAAGTGGATCTGGTGAAACTGATGATTATGCGAGAGTTACTCCTGATGTGGCCTATCTTTAAGCGGAGATATAAATGACTAAAAACCTTAGTGATGATTTTACTTGGAAACATTTAGTAGCATTAATAGGAATCTTAACTCTTTTTACTTCGACAGGAGTTTCACTTGCTGGATATTTGAGAAGTAAGGCAGATCAAACTGATTTAATAAGGGTTGAAAAACAAAGTGTTTTAAGAGATACAGTTATTAAGGAAGATTTAAAAGATCATGTTGCAAGAGTAGAAGGTCAAATTAAGGAGATTAGAAAAACTGTAACTAGTCAAATGGATAAGGGATTTGATAGAATTATAAAAGCAATTAATAAATGAGGTAAATTAAATGCCTTCAGTAATACAAGGAAATCCAAATGCTTCAATTGATTCTTCTTTTTTAGAGAAGGATTTAGGATATGACTATCCCTATGAATTGAATTTAAAACCAGGATCAAAACTGCATAGTAAGATTAAAGATGAGGTTCTTAAAAGAGCGAGGGAGAGTAGTGATCTTATTTCTAATAGAATTGAATCATGGAACGAGTCAGAAAGAGTGATGACTGCTTATATAGATCTTTCTGATGAGGAGAAGAAGATTAAAAGTGCCGATTCTAGAAAGCCAGTTTCTATTGTCTTTCCCTATACTTATGTTATTATAGAAACTATCTTGACCTACTTAACAATGGCTTTTCTTAATGATCCTATTTTTAGATACAAAGGAAGATCACCTGAGGATACTCTTGGAACTATTATGTTGGAGAAACTTATCCAAAATCAATGTAGCTTTTTTAAAGTTCCTTTGGCCTTACATACTTTTTTACGAGATTCATTAGTTTATGGAATTGGGGCTGGAGCGCCTGTATGGGAAAAGAAGACAGGGATGGTAGTTAAGGAAGATAAAACTGGATTTATGAGTTATTTTAAGGGACATGGAAATAAGGTTTATGAAGAGGAGGTTATTTATGAGGGAAATAAATTAGAGAATGTAGACCCTTATCTATACCTTCCTGATTCAAGAGTTCCTTCTCATAAACTTCAGGATGGTGAATATGTGGGATGGATACATCCTACTTCTAGAATAACTTTGTTGAGGGATGAGAAGTTAGAAAATGATATTTTCAATGCGAAGTATTTAAAAGGAGTTCAAAGAAAGAGAAATTCTATTTATACTGTTGGAGAGTCTATTAGGAATAAAAAGACAGGAATGAATAATTATAGATACTTGAATGATTCTGTTAGTAATCCTATTGATGTTATTTATATGTATGTAGATCTGATTCCTAAGGAATGGGAATTAGGAAAGAGTGAAAATCCTGAAAAATGGTTGTTTGGATTGGCTAATGATGAGATAGTAATTAAAGCAAAGAAGTTAGGATTGGCTCATGGGATGTATCCGATTGTTACGATATCCCCGGATTATGATGGTTATTCTGTTTTACCTTTAGCAAAAACTGAGGTTTTGTATGGTTTACAGGGAGTTTTGGATTTTTTATTTAATACGCATATAGAAAATGTTAGAAAATCTATTAATGATATGCTAATAGTTGATCCTTATCTAATTAATATTGGTGATCTTAAGGATCCACAAGCAGGAAAACTTATAAGAATGCGTCGTCCTGCTTGGGGAAAGGGGGTGAAAGATGCTGTTCAACAATTGAGAGTAGATGATATAACTAGATCAAATATTGCAGATACTTCTACTATCGTCCAGTGGATGCAAAAAGTAGGAGGGGCTGATGAGAGTATGATGGGAGCACTTCGTCAAGGAGGGCCTGAAAGATTAACAGGACAGGAATTTCAAGGAACAAGATCGGGAGCGATTGGAAGATTAGAGAGACTTGCAAAAGTAATTAGTATGCAAGGGTTCCACGATTTGGGATATATGTTTGCTAGTCATACTCAACAGTTAGCAAGTCAGGAGACTTATGTAGATACTATTGGAAGATGGCAGGAGGACTTAGAACCTATTTATGGAAGTGCTCCGAGGATGAAGGTTACTCCTTGGGATTTGCTGATTAACTTCGATTTGGATATTAAGGATGGAAGTATTCCTGATGGAGATTCTAAAGCATGGATTAGGTTATATGATATCCTGGCCAAGAATCCTGCAGTTGGAGGTAAATTTAACATGGTCAAGGTCTTTGAACATATAGCTCAGATTATGGGAGCTAAGAATGTACAGGACTTTAAAATTAACCCCAAAGCAATACCTGATGAGATGGTTCGAGATGAGGTTCAGAAAGGAAATGTTGTTCCTATGGGGGAATTTTCACCATAGAAGAAAGGATGGATATGCTTTATAAAAGTAGTGTAAGAAAGATTGAGGATTTTATTGAAAGTGTTATTTGGAAAGATTTTGAACTTGAGTTACATTTATGGTTAAATGATGTAAGGAATAGCTTAGAAGATCCAAAAGGAGAGCTAGATTTATATGAGGTGAAGAAACTTCAGGGATGTGCTGAGGCAATTAGAAATGTTTTAGATCTTCCTGAAACAATTATTAAAAATATAATTATAGAATTAGAAGAGGAGAAAAAAGATGAGTAAGGAAGAAGCATTGTCTAAAGAGATAGATGAAATGCTAGGAGATATGATTATAGACTCTGAATCAAAACCTCCGTCTGAAGAGGTGCCTGCCTCTGATGAAAAAGAGCTTGAAGAGAAAAAACTTGAAGAGGAAGAGAAAGAGGAAACTTCTGAGGAAGAGGCTTCTAAAGAAATACCTTTAAAGAAAGAGGATGATGATGAGGAACCTCCTCCAAAGGTAGATGAAGAACCTCTTGCAGAAGAAGAAACTTTTACTGTAGAAGAACTTCAAGCTAGAATAAAGAAACTTACTGAAAGAGTCGAAGAACTTACACCTAGTCAATTTGAAGAGTTGCCTAAGCCTAAAAAGGAACCTAAAAAAGATGAACCTAAAAAAGATGAGGATGATCAAGAGGTTTCTGATAAATTAGTTCCTGTTAAAGAATTTGATAAAAATGTTGATTTTTTAGGAGAGGCTACAGTAGATGATTTAATTGATGATAGGGAATTGTTCAACGGTGTTTTGAATAGTGTTTTTGCAAACGCTGTGGAAACATCTAAAAATCTGATTTTTGAGAAAGTTCTTTTATCAATCCCTGAGATTGTTACTGGACATATTAGTAGACAGGCAACTATAGGAAAACTAGTTGGGGATTTTTATGATGCTAACAAGGATTTAGTCTCAGTCAAAAGAACTGTGGGCGCTGTAGCAAATAATTTACATGCTGAGAACCCGGACTGGAAAGTTGATGAGGTATTTAACAAAGCAGCTGAGAAAACTAGAGAAGTATTAGGTTTGAAAAAACCTGTTGAAAAGATAGAAAATAAAGAATTTAGTGAAGACCCTGCTTTTGTAGGTTCAAAGAGTGGAAAACCTCCTACACGAAAAAGTTTGGGGACTCTTCAAGATGAGATAGATGATTTTATTAATGAATAGGAGGAATTAAAAATGAGTCTTGAGAGACGAGATGTGGGATTAGGGAGTATAGGATTAGGTGATCAACGTTCTAGTGGCACACTGACACAGAATGGAAAAACTGTGTTTGCTACTGAATCCTTTAGTATGGACATTAATGATCAGGTTGTTAGAGCAGTTACTGGAGCTGTTCTGGATGTTACTGTGACTCTTCCATCTGTTATGGAAGCTGCTGGCAGAATTTTCTCTATTAGTCTTATTACTGACGGTGGAAAAGATGTAATAATTCAGGATAAAGATGATGATGCCGCTCTTACCGATATTACTTTAGATACCGCTAATGACTATGCTATACTCTATTCTGACGGATATGTTTGGCGAGAGTTTGCTAGTGAAAAAGCATAATAGGAGGTAATAATAATGTGGATAGGAGATCTAATAAAAGCAGGAATAAGTTCTGATGGTAAGAATGTAGATTTTTTTAGAGGTACGCTTACTGTCGCTGGAACTCCTGTGGTTGGTACGGTATTTGGAAATGCGTGGTATGTTGACTATAGAAATGGAGTTGATACACATAACGGTAAAACTAGAGATAAAGCCTTTAAAACTTTTAGTGCAGCAATAGCTGCGTGTGCATCTAATAATAATGACGTGATTTACATAGATGGTGATTCGACTGTGGTTGAAACTGCTATGGTGGAGTTGACTAAAAATAGAGTTCATGTTATGGGATGTAATGGGCCTTTAGGTCATTATGGGGCTGGAGCTAAAATTAGTTGTACTCTTGATTCTGGTGCAACTAATATTGCAACGTTTAAGAATACAGGTGTAAGGAATACTTTCACAGGTATTAAATTCATAAATGCTAATACTGTTGCAGAGGGTTTGTATAGTGTAGCTGAAGGTGGTGAGTATTCTCGATACTTTGGATGTGAGATGTATAAATCAACTGATCTTGATGAAACTGCAGCAGCTGAGCTTTTGCTTAATGGTGATAGTGCAATGTTTTATGGTTGTACTCTTGGTTCATTAGCTAACATCATTGCTGATAATAAAATTAGGCCAAATGTTTTACTGACACGGGAAACAATTACTGGTAAGGTTTGTCGAGATTCTTACTTTGGAGATTGTTTATTCTTTAGTAAAGCAGGTGGAACTGAACATGTATCAGTTTATGGTGCTAATGCTAATGATGTCGAGAGATTGTTAATGTTAAAAGATTGTTCATTTATAAATAACCCACTATCAGCCGCAACGCCTGCTCATGCTGTAGGATTTGGAGCCGCACAGACTCAGGGAGCCGTCTTTTTGAAAGGCTGTTCTTCGGTAGATCATACTGTTATGGCTCAGGCAGCAGTTGGAATCTATGTTGATGGAGCAGTTCCAGGATTTGCTACTAGTGGTGTTTCTGTATTATCATAAATTATTTAGGAGGTAAATATAATGGGTGCATTTTTAGGAATGAGAGGATCGGGTGATTGGGCTAGTGATCAACGTCCGAAAAATTGGAGGGAAGCAATACTTTATGAATATCCTAATGGATCAGCTCCACTGACAGCGATGCTTAGTAAGTTAGGGAGCCAGAGCGTAACAGATCCTGAGTTTAACTGGTGGACTAAAACATTGCCTACTCAAGCAGGAGATGTTGTAGCAGGCGAAATTTATACAGATGCTCTTATGAGTTCTGCTTATGCAAGTGCAGGTGCCGTAGGGGACATTCTGTATGTGAAAGTTGCTGAGGCTGTAGCGGATCATTTTAGAGCCGGCCACCAGGCATTGTTGAGGGATGTGAGCGACTATGACGTTGACGTAAATGTTAAAGTTATAGCAGTCCAGAAGAATGGAGCATCCTCTTGTATTACTGTTAAGCTTCTGGAGGCTGATACAGATACAGCTGATAGTCATAATATAAGTGATGCGGATAGAATTTTGGTAATAGGTAATTTAAATGCTGAAGGTGCTGCAATGCCTGATGCGATAAGTTATGATCCTACCAAGATTTATAATCGTACTCAGATTTGGAGAACTTCTCTTGAAATTACTAGGACGGCTAGGTTGACCACACTCAGAACTGGTGATGCCTATAAAGAAATGAAGAGAGAAGCCCTGGAGTTGCATTCTATTGAACAGGAAAAAGCATTCATCTGGGGTATTATGACGGAGAATACAGGAAGTAATGGGAAACCTGAAAGAACAACTAGAGGATTAGTAAATATTATTAAGACCTATGCCGCTACTAATGTCGATGATTTTTCGCTTAATACTGATTATTCAGGTGATACTTGGCTAGTTGGTGGTGAGGAGTGGTTAGATAATGCACTTAGGTTAATGTTCCGATATGGAAGTGGCGAGAAGATGGTTTTTGCAGGGGATGGTGCACTTCTGGGAATTAATAGACTTGCAAAATCTAGTGGTCAGATGAATCTCACTAGTGAAACTAAAGCTTACGGGATTCAGGTTACTACTTGGCAAACTCCTTTTGGAAAAATTTATATTAAAACTCATCCGTTGTTTAGTTATGAGGCTGCTAATCAACATTCTATGCTTATCTTTGAACCATCAGAATTAAAGTTCCGTTATATTACGGATACTAAGTTCTATCCAGATCCTGATAAGCAAAATTCTGGCTGGACTAGGAAGGATGGAACTACTGAAGAGTTTTTGACTGAGGCTGGATTAGAGTTTCATTTTCCAACAGGTTGGGGATATTTGAATGGTGTAGGAAAGGATAACATAGTGTAATTTAACCTCTTGGAGGGAGAGTTTTGACTTTCCCTCCTTTAGGAGAAGAGAATGATATTTAGGGAATCTGAGACACTAGAAAAATACTATCAAAGGAGTTGTGCAATGGCTATTACAGTAGATGATGTTAAAAAGAATAAGATTACATTAGAGTCTACAATTCTGAAATTGGTCCAGAATTTTGAAAAAGATAATGGAATCTATGTTTCCTTTATTAATTTTGATAGAAAGAGAAAAGAGGATAAGGGTGAGGAATCTCAACCAGTTGAATATCATAAGGGAAGAAGCCCTATTAAAAAAATTACTGTAAATATGGACTTAGATTTGATTTATTGAGGAAAATAAAATGAACCTAGGTGAAATACGAACTTTGTTTATTGAGAGAAGTGGGAGAGAGGATTTAATAAACTTAGACGATAGTGACAATGGTGCTAATTTTTTTATTCAATCTGGGCAGAGAACTTTAGATAGAATGTTTGAGGTTGAAAAAAGTTGGGCAAGATCTTTTAAAGATTTTCCTGCAGGAAGTTATTATGCTATCTTTAAGGGATGTAGAGCAATTAAAAGAGTATGGATTACTTCTGCTACGGAAAGAGTTAAACTTGAAAAAGCCACTTTGGAGGAATTACGAGAGCTTTATACAGGTCCTCCAGATGATGTTGATCAAGGAGATTCGTTATATTATTGTCCTATCTCTTTACGCACTTATCCAGATGACAGTAATATAATTATAGATTATTTTTATGGCAGTAAAATAGAAGATGTTGCTACTGAGGATTATGAGTATTTAGGAATATTAGTTCTTCCTCCTCCTGATGTAGCATCTCATTTAGAAGTCTTTGGACTGTTTAGTTCTCCTGAATTATCTGCTGATGGGGATGAGAGTTATTGGACGGTCAAGAATCCAGAGATTCTTCTAATGGCTTCATTGTATCATTTAGAAGTAAATTATAGAAACACTGAAGGAGCTAATGATTGGATGGGAGCTATTAAGTTAGAGTTAATTAATTTAGAGAAGGACTTAGTTGAGAATGAAATTGCTGAAGTAACTCAGATTTCAGGATAGGAGTTGGTATGAAAAGAGAACTAACAATCAAAGGAAGTACTATAGATGAGAAGTTTAAATCTACTGAATTAATTCTCAGGAGAATGGGAAGGAGGATGATAGATAAGGTTGTAGGAATAATGCCTGTATCTTTTGTGTTTAATTCTATTTATAAACCTACCTCCGAAGGATTGATTCATAAGACAATCTTTCCTGCTTCAGGATTTCTTTCAAAAGGGTATATAAGTTTAGACTCTAGTGGGCCCGTTGTCTTGACTCTTAAGATAGTAAATAGTAAACTAAAAAAATCATTTCTTCAGGATTATATAGTAAAGAAAGGAGATACTTCTATTGACTTGAAGCTCAATATAATCTCAGGAGATAAAGTATCTATTTTTGCATTTCCTTCTAAGGAGACTAAGGAAAAAGATAAGGGAGGGGAGTATATTAAGGAGATTTTATTTGGGGCATTATATGAGATAGATTATAAGAATTTAGATGGAAAAACGTTTCTCATTGATGAAATAGATAAGTTAACTTAGGAGTAAAATGAAAGCCTTTACATATACATTTAAAGAGGGATTATTGAAGGGATTGAGAAGGTTTGCTCTTCATCCTCGGAATGAGCAGACGTTAGTGGAATGTCATAATGCTATGCCTTGTGAAGAAGGATTAAGACCTCATAAGGTAGTTCATTCTCTTGATTCTGATACGATATTAGGGGATGGAACCTGGGATGTTTTTAGTTGGCCCTTTCCTCAGGTTAGGTTTCTGGATCAGTATGTTATAGGGTTTGCGAGAAGTGGTACGGATTTGCTTTTATGTGAACTTACTTATGATGGATCCGATATATGGACTTCTACATCTGTTTATAATCTAGGTTCGGCGTCAAATATAGATCAAATTGAGGTTGCTGACTTAGGACCATTTTATATGATGTCTGTCTCTGGAAAACCTGTAGATACAGTAATCATCGAATCTTATATAAGGAATCCTACGGCGGTAGGAGATAAGATTACTAAACTTCCTAATGATTACATCCCTAAACATCTTGCAATGTGTAACTATAATGGACAGTTCTTAATTGGAGGAATAATTCCTGGAGTTGCTGCCTCATTTGGGGACCTAGATTTACATACTGTAGCATGGAGTCAAATAGGGAGGATAGAATTTAGGATTGATAATTCTGTTACAAGGACTGCTGGTTATACTAACATGCCTTGGAAAGGACAGGATGTTGGGATAGTTTATAAACTTGCAAAGTTAGGTAAGTCCGTAATGGTTTATGGGGATGGAGGAAGGTTAGCTCTTATTCCTTATTCTCAACCTGTATCAGGATATGGTCAACAGCTACTTTCAAGAGGTGGAGTAAGGAGTGGAAATCATGTGGACGGAGATGATCTTATTCATGGATTTATCGATATTAATTATGATTGGTGGACTATTGATGGTAGTTTAAAAGCTACTAAGTGGGGTTATAGGGAATTTATGAAGGATCTTGTAGAGAATGGTGCAACAAGAGTTTCCTTTGAACCTATTGAAAGAAGGTTTTATATAAGTAACGGAGTGAAGGGATTTGTGTTTACTGAACAAGGGTTGTATTCTACACATCAATTAGTTTCTTCTATAGGTAATCATCTTGGAATTTTAAGTGGATTTTTTGAGGACTCAGAAGATACGGAGTATAGGATTGTCAGTGATACTTTGGACTTTGGATTAAGAGGATTGAAAACTGTAGAGACAATGGAAATAGGGATAGATGCTCCTGATCATGTTTTTGGGGCTGTTGATTATAGGTATGATAAAACAGGGACTTTTACAAGGAGTCCTTGGAATAGAACTAACAAACAGGGAGGAGTAGGGATTATTAAAACTGCTCCTGAGTTTAGATTGGGGGTAAAGGCTGATGATTATGAAGATGTTAATCTTGACTACATGGATCTCTCAGTTAAGATCTCTGATAAAAGAATGCTTAGAAGGAAATATAATATAAAGGAAAAATAATGCTACAGCAAATAATGCCTGAGCAAGTTCCCTATTATTGGGAAGCTATAAAAGATAAAGTAGATGAAACACTGCCTAAGATTCCAGGAGAAAAAAATAAGTTAAATAATATTCTAGCTAGTCTTCTTAATGGTTCTATGCTTTGCTGGATAGGGTATAGAATGGTAGGAGATAGAAAAAAGTCAAATGCCTTTTTACTTACCTCTTTTGTGGATGATGATTTAGCAGAGGTTAGAGGTCTTCTTATATATTGTTTGTTTAGTATTGGTAGAATGGATAGATCATTTTGGACAGAGGGTTTTGAGGCCTTGAGAAAGTTTGGACTGTCTAAAGGATGTACTCGACTGATTGCTTATTCTAGAGATGATTTTATAATAAGGATGATGAGAGATCTTGGTGGAGAGGTTGTTTATCAATTTGCATCTATTCCAATGTAACCTACGGTGAAAAATTCCCCATAGGAGATTAATTATGAAGGTTTATACTAAAGTAGTTATAGATATAGAATCTAATGAAGTGGTTTGCGAAGAGAGTTATGAATACTCAGGTAAGGTTGCACTATGTGGTAGTTCAGGTGGAGGTGGAAGTGGTCGTGTTGATTATCCTGATTACATGAAGGATCAACATGAACTTTGGTTAGATGCTATGGCACTTGATATAACTGCTGCAAGAACTGGTGGTAGTCCTTTTGCGGCAGAGGCTGCTTATGATCCTGCAGCTAGAATCCTTAACATGGATACTGCAATATCAGGTTTTAGTACTAGTGTTGGAGCGCTAGATAATACTTTAGATTGGAGTACGGCTTTAGCATATGGACTAACTACATCAGATAATTTACTTCCCCCTTATGAACCTGCCGCAGTAATCACTGCGATGGAAGCTAATATTGTGCAGATAAATACTTTAATTCTAAGTTTTAAAACTTTAATTGAGACTTTATCTCATGATGTTGATTGGAAAACAACTTTGCAATATGCTATAACACAAGTAGATCTTTATCTATCTCCTTATGCTCCTGCAGCAGTAATTGCTGATATGGAAACTTCTATTGCAGGATTAGATACTGATGTAACATATTTTGAGGATTTAGTTAAAGCTATGGCATTTCAGTCAGATTGGGAAACTGCTGTTGACACTGTTAAGGCTAAGTTAGATGCTGTAGTATTTGATGATGCTTATATAACTGCAGATATTGCAGCATTTCAGAATGTATTAGATGATGACATTACGAATAAGATATTACCTGACTTTCAATCAGGTTTAAGGGATGTAAATGCAGTTTATACTTCTGCATTTATAATGGGTGAGGCATTGATCAATGCTATGAAAGGTAGAGATGTTGCGAAGTATGGAACCGAAGTAAGGATGAAATTCAACCTTCAACGCAACGAGGCAATTAAAACTGCTGCAGAAAGAATAGTTTCAGACTTTCATAAGCAGATTGATTTTCATAGAGCAGTTATGCTAGCACGAGTAGATAGTCGTAGATTAGAATTAGAAAAATGTAATGCTGAATTAAAACTAAATGAGCAAAGTTTGGAAATGATTAAAATAGGCGTAGAACGTATGCTTGCGAATCTGGATAAGGAGATGGAATTTCAGAAGTCAATACTTCAGGCACAGATGGATAAACATAAGTTAGAGTTAGAAGTTTCTAATGCAGAGTTAAAAGTAAATGAGCAAAGTCTTACTATGATTAAGTTAGGTGTAGATCACATGATGAAGAATTTGTTTGAGAAGATTAGACTCTTACATGCGTATGTTCAACTTAACTCTGATGCAATGAGGGGTGGTATAACAGCATCAAAAGAGGAGGTAGATCAAGACTTATTAATTTTAGACATGGATGCTAGATGGGATATGGATGTTTTTCAATATGGTGCTAATTTACTCGCAGGTATTGGAAGTGGGACAGTTGCATCTGGCAATGCAGGAATGAGTAAAACTCAATCTGCTTTAAGTGGAGCGATGAGTGGAGCAGCAGCGGGGGCAGGAGGTGGAGGTCCGGGAATGATAGCAGGAGGAATTATAGGAGGAATTGGAGGACTCTTAGGTTAATATTAGGAGGATTAAACTATGTGGGCAGAACTTTTAAGCGGTTTAGGCAACATGGGACAGCAGATTGGAAATCAGGCTATGAACATGGGAAACAAAGCTATGCAGGTAGGAAGTGATATGATAACTAAAGCTCCAGGAACTGGACAGGCTCAGGATAAGTGGAGTAGAATAGGTAGTGCTCTCGGACAGATGGGTAGTAGTATTGCTCCTGAAGGAACCTGGCAACATGGTTTAGGGAAGAAAGCCAGTGAATTATCAGTTCAAGATTTGTACGGGAAGAGAATGGGAAAAGTAGATGCAGGAAGAACTAAAAGAAGAAGTGGTATTGATGAAGCTATTGCAGGACTAGGTGGAGTCACTCCTAAGGGTATGCCTGGAGTTACAGGGTATGAGATGGGAAAGGATGGAGATTATACTTTAAAAGGAGATCTTGGAATCCCTGAACTTAAAATGGATCCTACATTAAATAAAACTATTAATTATGGAAATGATTTCACTACTGGTTTGCAAGATCAATCAAATTTTCTGTAAGCCCTGGTAGATTAACTAGTGAAGATTTAGCAGGGCTTCCACCGGAGTTAGTTGATAAACTTATAACTCAGGAGCTTATGGGTGAACAGGCTGACTTAAAATTACTTCAAACTATGCAAAATCTATATGGGCCTAAAGCAGGGCGAATAGTTGAAGGAGAAAAAGGAAAGCAGTTGGTCAATCCTATAACTGGAGAAGTTAAAGATTTAGGGATTCCAACATATAGAAAACCTGAATCACCTGATCTTACAAAAGGTGATAAATTTTATTGGAGGTGGGATCCTAATAAAGGAGAGATGGTTAAATCTAAAGTACCTACTCCAAAAACATCTGATTCAGGTCAAGGAACACTTAAGAAAATGAAGTTTTGGGGGCCTGACGGAGAGCCTAGATCTAAGTTAGTAGCAGAGAAAGATTGGAATGCTACAGAAGAAAGACTTCAGAAAGAAGGTTATACTGTTGGCGAAGCTCCTGGACAAGTAAGAGAAAATGAAAAACTTGCTATAAAAGCTAAAACTACAGCTTTCGATCCTAATACTGAAGATTCAAGTAGATTAAATGCTGTAGGAATTTATAATCAAAATAGTTCTAATAATGCTACAGAATATTTAGAATGGTTTGCCGGACCTTTTACATATGATAGAGTAAAAACTCATAAACTTCCTGTAAAAGCTAATAAAAAAAGACTTACAATGGGAGAGGTTAGAAAAGTTGCTAAGAAACGTGGAATGTCTATTAATGAGGTATTAGAAGAAATAGGAGTTGAAAAATGAACTTGCGAGAAGAATTAGGACTGACTACTAAAACTTCTAGTCAAGATATTGAAACAGAAAAACAGGACGTTGAATTAGGAATACGTGAAGAGTTGGGACTTGCGTCTATTAAAAAAGATCAGAAGAAAAAA
>Ga0209344_10001169_pt1 | contig 36187 bp, 32 predicted proteins | sample Cruoilmetagenom6_FD_187293 | JGI IMG/M metagenome (GOLD analysis project Ga0209344, IMG submission 187293) | Oil polluted marine microbial communities from Coal Oil Point, Santa Barbara, California, USA - Santa Barbara Oil Seep Sample 6 (SPAdes)... | ecosystem: Environmental > Aquatic > Marine...
ATTATCTTATGAAAAAAGACATCCTTCGTTACCGTGCAATCGTTAAAGAATTAGGATTACGTAAGTAATATTTTAAAGGGCTCTTACGAGCCCTTTTTATTTTTTTATTATTATTTTTTATTTCAGATTCAGTCTGAAAAACATAGAAAAGCTACCCTTAGGTTTTTCATTGGTCAACCACAACAACACAACAACACTAAACCTGAAAATCAGGTTTTGACCAAAATTAACTGCGCACTACTGTGTGTGCATAAATGAAAAACAAATGATACCTAAAGTATTTAAAGAGGTCATAGACCTAGGTGATGGAAGAGAGATTTCCATCGAAACCGGAAAATTGGCAAAACAGGCCCACGGCTCTGTAGTTGTACAATCCGGAAAATGTATGCTGCTTTGTACCGTAGTTTCAAACTATCAGCAAAGCCCCGTGGATTTTTTACCATTAACGGTAGATTATCGTGAAAAATTTGCAGCATCGGGACGTTATCCCGGTGGTTTCTTCAAAAGGGAAGCAAGACCGAGCGATGGTGAAGTACTGACAATGCGTCTTGTGGACCGCGTATTGCGTCCACTTTTCCCAAAAGATTATCACGCTGAAACTCAAGTGATGATTCAATTGATGAGCCACGACGAAGACGTTATGCCAGATGCCATGGCAGGTTTGGCAGCTTCTGCAGCTATTCAGCTTTCAGATTTTCCTTTTGAGTGCGCTATTTCTGAAGCCCGTGTGGGACGCATTAATGGTGAATTCGTTATAAACCCTACAAGAACGCAGCTGGAAGAATCTGACATTGATATGGTTATCGGCGCTTCCGCAGATTCTGTAATGATGGTTGAGGGTGAAATGAAAGAAATTTCAGAAGAGGAAATGGTTGAGGCCATTAAATTTGCCCACGAGCACATCAAAAAACAAATTGATGCCCAATTACGATTGGCCGATGCTGTTGGCAGAAAAGAAGTTCGTGAATACGAAACTGCTTCTGAAGATGCAGATCTAGAAAAGAAAATTCGTGATTTGGTTTACGATAAAGTATATGAAGTAGCCAAAAGAGGTTCATCAAAACACGAACGAGGAACCCATTTTTCAGAAATAAAGGAAGAAGTAAAATCAAATTTTTCCGAAGAGGAATTGGAGCAGCACGGCTCATTGCTTTCAAAATATACAAACAAAGCCGAAAAAGCGGCAATCCGCGATTTGGTATTGAACGAAGGAATTCGTTTGGACGGAAGAAAAACTACCGACATCCGCCCTATTTGGTGCGAAGTTGATTATTTGCCTTCCACGCACGGTTCCGCAATTTTCACACGTGGTGAAACGCAAGCTTTGGCAACCGTTACTTTGGGAACTTCCCGCGAAGCCAACCAAATTGACATGCCATCTTTTGAAGGTGAGGAAACTTTTTATCTTCACTACAACTTCCCTCCTTTCTCCACCGGTGAAGCGCGCCCAATTCGTGGTACTTCCCGTAGAGAAGTTGGTCACGGAAACTTGGCGCAACGTGCATTAAAAGGAATGATTCCTGCAGATTGCCCTTACACCGTGCGTGTAGTTTCAGAAGTATTGGAATCTAACGGTTCTTCTTCTATGGCAACCGTTTGCAGCGGAACAATGGCGTTGATGGATGCTGGGGTTCAACTTAAAAAACCCGTTTCGGGTATTGCAATGGGATTGATTTCTGACGGCGAAACCGGTAAATATGCAGTACTTTCCGATATTTTGGGCGATGAAGATCACTTGGGCGATATGGACTTTAAAGTAACCGGAACGGCAGACGGAATTACCGCTTGTCAAATGGACATTAAAGTGAAAGGTCTTTCCTATGAAATTTTGGTGAATGCGCTAAAACAAGCTTCTGCCGGAAGACTTCACATTTTGGATAAATTGGTGGAAACCATTGCACAGCCAAATGCAGATGTAAAACCGCACGCTCCAAAAATGGTTACCGTAACTATTCCGAACGAATATATTGGTGCATTGATTGGACCTGGCGGAAAAGTGATTCAAGAGCTTCAAAAAGCTACAAAAACTACTATTGTTATCAACGAAGATCCCGTTACCGAGGAAGGTATCGTGGAAATTCTTGGGACAAACCAAGAGGGAATTGACAAGGTATTGGCGAAAATTGATTCGCTTACCTTCAAGCCTGAAGTGGGTAGCGCTTATGAAGTGAAAGTAATTAAAATGCTTGACTTTGGTGCGGTTGTGGAATATATGGACGCTCCAGGAAACGAGACCTTGCTTCACGTGAGCGAACTTGCTTGGGAACGTACCGAAAACGTAACCGATGTTGTAAATATGGGCGATGTTTTTGATGTGAAATATTTAGGCGTAGATCCGCGAACGAAGAAGGATAAAGTTTCCAGAAAAGCGTTATTGCCAAAACCTGAAGGTTACAAAGAGCGCCCACCACGCGACGATAACCGTAGCGGTGGACGTGACAATCGAGGACGTGATAACCGTGGCCGTGATAACCGTGGCCGCGACAATCGTGATCGCGATAGAGATAGAAAGAGAGATTAATTCTGAATTCAGAATTATGGATATTCAAAAAACGCCTTCAGAAATGGGGGCGTTTTTTATTTGAATTTCCATTCAGACAATTCAAAATATTTAAAATTTCGAATTTCGATGAAATTGTAATAAAAGTCCTGCGGTAAACAAAGGCTTTTCGCTGCTGAGTATAGTCTGCAACTGAAAGCCAATAGCAAATTTTTCAGTAACCAAAGGTTTTAATTTGACTTTCAAAGGGACTGAAAAAAATGTTGCGTCCTCAACCCCGCCACTATCGCGGACCGATTCATCATATTTTTTATTTAAAATCCCAATTCCTCCAAAAGCGTCAAGATATACCCGTTTGGAAAGCTTAAATTCCCTTCCATAAAGCAAATCGAACCCGTAGAACCAATCATTAAGTCCATCACTCCAAATAATATCAACAGCTGTTCCGATGGTTCCGGAAATTCCGAACAAATTTCTTTTAAAATTAAAGGTTGCTTGCGCCGAAAATGCAGGGCCAGCAAAAGTGGAATTATCATTTCTTTCCTCAGCTTCAGCATAGAAAAAACCTAAGGGTGAAGCAGAAAAAGAATGAAATGAAAAGGTATTTGAAATGGTATCTTTCTGTGAATGCGAAGTAAAAATCACAAATAATAGAAGGCTGCCTAAAATAAGTTTGGATTTATTCAATTTCATCTATGATTAGGTTTTAATCTTTACAAGATACTATTTCTTAGTAGACTTTTTTTTGCGCCAACGCAACCTTTCAAAAACTTTCAGACTATAGGATAACAACGCAATAAAACTTTTATGAAAAATCTTTACTATCTAATTTTAGTTTTTCTGTTTACATTTTTTACCTCCTGCGAAAATGAGCCTATAAGTAAAGCAGATCCTTCAAAAGTTATTCAGGTAGATTCTGAACTTTATAAACTTATTGAACGGGCAGCAGGAAAGGAATTCGACAATGAAATAACCTGCATAGATTTTAAGTACGCTTTCACATTGGTCATCTATGATGTGAATATGGATATTTACGGCTACCAGGTAATAAAAAGTGACGTGGAATTCAGCGAATTTTTGGCAACTTTGGAGAAAGGAAAATCGATCAGTTTGAGCTATCCAATTACAAGTATCTTAAACAACGGACAACCTTATGAAATAAATAATAATGAAGAATTGAAAGAGGCCATAGACCAATGTTTGGAGGCAGACACAATAGCAACCTGCAACATTATTCTCACGGAAACTTCCTGCATTTGGAAAGTAAAACATTTGGATGGGCCCAATACTGAATATGACGGATCCTATTTTGAGGTAAGTAATTTGGGAAATGTTGGGCTTTATTTTAATGATGATTCTTTTGGTGGAACTTGGATTACTTATTTCATTGAGAATGAATTGCATTTGAATATTTTTATTCTGGGCGATGAAAATGTAAGCGATGATTGGAATTTTGATTGGAAAGTAATCAGCTTTACTGAAACCGAAATGCATTTAGAAAATGGTACGGATCGTTTTCTTTTATCCAAAGAATGCCACGAACCCTGCAAAAAATTCCTTTTTGAGGAATGTGAAACCGAACCTGGCTCGAAAAGGGCGATTTTTGATTTGGAAAGTTATGTTGAATGCTTCTTCCCACTTTCAGGACTTCCAGACCCTTCAACCGTAATTATAAGTTATTACGAAACCTATGAACATATGATGGCAGGTACCAACCCTATCCAAAACTTACTTTATGAAAATACCATAAACCCTCAAATTATTTATATTAGGTTTGCGGATATAAATACTGGGCAGATTGTTGCTTCATTGCCCATAATATTAAAAGCGATACAGTGTGAATTTTAAAATATTGAAAAATTCTTGAACGAAAATGCTCTTATAAAACAGTGCATTAAAAACGACCGGGCAGCGCAGAACGAGCTGTTCCGAAAGTATAAGGACACCCTATTTTTTACCTCATTGAAATATTGCAGAAATGAAGCCGATGCCGAAGATAACCTGCACGATGCCTTTATAACAATTTTTCAAAAAATAAAAACCTATAAAAACAAAGGTTCATTTGAAGGTTGGATGAAACGGATAACCATTTTTAAGGCAATTGATAAATACAAAACCACCAAAACCAATACCGTTGAAATAAAAGATGATATTCTTGAAGATTATGTGGAAGTGGAAGCAAATACAAATTTAAGTTTGGACCAGCTTTTAGACCTTATTCAGAATCTTCCCGATCAATACCGGCTTGTATTTAACCTTTATCAATTGGACGGTTTTTCACATAAGGAAATTGCAGATTTATTAAAGATTTCCGAAGGAACATCAAAATCAAATTACCATCGGGCAAAATTAATTTTACGTGAAAAAATAATGGAGCTCAACGTATCCCTTAACCCAAAAGCAAATTAAAAATGGGACAAAAAAAAGACATAGGACAGTTTTTTGAAAATAAGCTGAACGACGGAAAAAGCACTCCCAATAAACATCTTTGGGATAAAATAAACACTTCACTGGACGAAGAGAAGCGTAGAAAAAAAAGAATGTTCTTTTACTGGTTTGTGGGCGGCGGAGCCTCTGTTATATTGGGATTTGCTTTGCTTTTCGGAATTGGTTTTTTCAAAAATACCGAATCTTTCGCACCAAAAGAAAAAACGCCCGTAGTTGAAGATTTAGATTCTAAATCAAAAAAAGACAGCGAAGAAATTATTTTTGACACTTCAGAAAAGGATTCCTTGGGCATTCATAAAAGACAGGAGGAAAAACTTTCAAAAATTAATAGTAGTACTGAAAGTGTGAAGAAACTCGAAACAGAAAGTTCTTCAGAAAAAAATTATAATAAAAAAATCAATAGTTTTTCTACCACAAAAAAGCCGGTAGATGAAACTTTCTCTGTTGCAGAAAAATACTACTATTACAACAGCCGCAACGGCAAACAAATTGTAACTGAAAACAGAAAAGAAATAGATAGCATTGTTCTGGAAGCTTATAGAAAAATAGATTCCACAGGCTTTAAAATGAAAGACAGTTTGAAATAATAAGGAAACTATTCTGTAGTTTAAATAAAACAGTAAAAAAAATAAAACTTTTGTAACCTTTTCGTCTTTATTACGTATAATTAAGTACACAAGTTTTAAACCTTAATCTACAGGACAAACCTTAAATGAGACAACTCAAAATTACAAAGCAGGTAACCAACAGGGAAACTGCTTCATTAGACAAGTACCTTCAGGAAATTGGAAAAGTTGACTTAATCACCGCAGACGAAGAAGTAGAATTGGCACAGCGCATAAAAGCGGGTGATCAGCGCGCTTTGGAAAAACTGACCAAAGCAAACCTTCGTTTTGTTGTATCGGTGGCAAAGCAGTACCAAAACCAGGGACTTACGCTACCAGACCTTATTAATGAAGGAAATCTTGGTCTTATTAAAGCCGCACAACGTTTTGATGAAACGCGCGGTTTCAAATTCATTTCGTACGCCGTTTGGTGGATCCGTCAATCCATTCTTCAAGCCTTGGCAGAACAATCGCGTATTGTACGTCTTCCGTTGAACAAGATTGGAAGCATCAACAAAATCAACAAAATGTACGCTTATTTGGAACAAGCCAACGAGCGTCCTCCTTCAGCCGAAGAAATTGCGAAAGAGCTGGACATGACCATTAATGATGTGAAGGAATCTATGAAAAACTCCGGCCGTCACGTATCAATGGATGCGCCACTTGTTGAAGGCGAAGACAGTAACCTTTACGACGTATTGCGAAGTGGTGAAAGTCCGAATCCTGATCGTTCATTGTTACACGAATCTCTTCGTACAGAAATTGAAAGGGCCTTGGAAACATTGACTCCGAGGGAAGCCGACGTGATTCGTTTGTATTTCGGTTTGGGAGATCAACACCCAATGACCTTGGAAGAAATTGGCGAAACCTTTGACCTTACAAGAGAACGTGTTCGTCAAATTAAAGAAAAAGCAATAAGACGATTGAAGCACACTTCTCGAAGCAAAATATTAATGACTTATTTGGGATAATTTCCCGTAACGATAACTTACAGTATCAGTTTTTCAGCCAGTCTGAAAAATTACTGTTCGTTTTTTGATTGATGAATGACCTCCGGCTGATTACCGGAGGTTTTTTTTGTTTTAAAGTTACCTTAAAATTATAGGTATAAAAACATATACACTTATATTTAAGGATGGGGCAATATTTTAGCACCTTATATTAGTAATCAAATTAAAAAATTATGGAACAGAAATATGCAATCTGCTATGTGAGTAATATTTCAGAGAATATTGACGAAAATGAAGTTGATAATATTCTGCTTGATAGCCAGAGAAATAATAAGGAAAAAGATATTACAGGGGTGTTACTTTATTCTGATGGGAATTTTTTTCAAATTCTTGAAGGAGAGGAACAAAAAGTAAAAGATCTTTTTTCTGTAATAAAAGAAGATTCTCGCCACAAAGGGATATTAACAATATTCCAAAAAAAAATAATGAAATTTACGTATGATGGTTACGTTTCAGATTTTGTAACGGCAAAAACCAAACTTCGGGAAGATGTCCAGCAATACATGAAACACATAACGACGGCAGATCCACAAACACGAAACACCATCGAAAAAATTCTAAAAATGTTCGTTTCGCCCAATTAGAATTATTCGTAGTACCTTTGCAAAAAACAATAACAATGCACCAAACAATTATTGCTCCCTCCATTCTTGCCGCAGATTTTGCGAACCTTCAAAAAGATATTGAAATGGTAAACAATAGTGAGGCCCATTGGTTTCATCTTGATGTTATGGATGGCGTTTTTGTACCGAATATTTCCTTCGGAATGCCCGTAATAAAGAGTATAGCTTCACACGCCAAAAAGCCGCTGGATGTGCATTTAATGATTATTGATCCGGACAGATATATTAAAACATTTGCAGAATTGGGCGCAAATGTACTGACAGTGCACTACGAGGCGTGCAATCATTTACACCGCTCGCTCCAAGCTATAAAAGTCGAAAATATGCAGGCTGGCGTGGCCATAAATCCACACACCAATGTCTCGCTTTTGGAAGACACCATTCAGGATATTGACCTGGTTTGCCTAATGAGCGTAAATCCAGGTTTTGGCGGACAAAGTTTTATAGAAAACACCTACAAAAAGATAAAACAGCTTCGGGGAATTATTGAAGCAAATGGTGCAAAAACCAAAATTGAAATAGATGGTGGTGTAACTGACCGAAATGCCCAGCAATTAGTTGATGCCGGAGCCGATGTTTTAGTAGCGGGAAGTTTTGTTTTTGGATCTAGTAATCCAACCGAAACTATAAAAAATCTAGCAGCCCAAATCCATTAAATTTAGAAATGGCCAATTGGCTTTCTTTTAATTAGAATTTATAATATTTCAACCAAAAAAGTAATGAATAAATGTTTTTTGCTTCTTTTGTTTCTACTTCAATATTTTGTGAGTTTTTCACAGGTAGGAAAAATGATAATATTACCAAACTCAAAAATACATTATGAAACTTTCGGGGAAGGCAGCCCCATTTTAATAATTAACGGAGGGCCAGGAATGAGTAGCGAAGGTTTTATTCCACTTGCAAAAGTACTTTCAAATAATAATCAAACTATTATTTATGACCAGCGTGGCACAGGTTTGTCCACGATGGACACTGTCAATGAAAATACAATTACGATGGATTTAATGCTGGAGGATATTGAAACACTTCGCAAACATCTTAAAATTGAAACTTGGGTCGTTTTGGGTCATTCTTTCGGTGGAATGCTTGCATATTATTACACAACAAAATATCCCGAACGCGTGAAAGCAATGATTCAATCTTCTTCCGGTGGAATGGATCTCAGCCTTTTGAATTCCTTAAATCTTACAAATAGGCTTTCCAGCACTGAAAGGGATTCGTTAAATTTTCACAATGCCAAGATAGCCCAGGGCGACACCTCCTATCGTACTCGTTTAGGTCGTGGTCGTTTTCTTGCCCCTGCATATCTTTACAATAAAAAATATGTGCCAATTATTGCCAAACGGCTTACACAGGGCAATAGCACGATAAATAATTTGGTATGGGACAATCTTCGAAAAATAGATTACGACGTTAAGAAAGAGTTGAAATTTTTCAAAAAACCAGTGCTCTTACTTCATGGTTCCGATGATATTGTTGATAGAAAAGTGGCAGAAACCGCCGATAATATTTTGGTGGGCTCAAAGTTAATTATCCTTCAAAATACCAGCCATTATGGTTGGTTAGAGCAACCGGAGCAATATTTTGGTGAGATAGAAAAATTTCTGAACGCACTTTGATAACAAATTTTCAGATTAAATGCATCAACACACTTTTTATACTGTTTCGTTGCATATTCTTTTAAATTTAATTGCAGAAAGCATTTATTACCTTTACAAAAAAGCAAATTAAATTGACTATCGAAAAAGAAGTTTTAATTATTGGCGCAGGCCCAATTGGAATAGCCTGTGCATTGGAATGCAAAAAAAGGGGGCTGGATTATATTGTAGTTGAAAAGGGGACGCTCACCAATTCAATATATAAGTATCCGCTGAATATGACTTTTTTCTCAACTTCGGAAAAACTCGAAATTGACGGAATTCCCTTCATTAGCAACAATCCAAAGCCAACTAGAAACGAGGCTCTGGAATATTATCGCCGTGTCGCTACTTCAAATAATCTACACATAAGTTTGTACGACGCAATTTTTTCGGTTGAAAAAGTTGATGATTGTTTTAAAATTACTTCAGAAAAAAATAATTACACCGCTAAAAAAGTAATTGTAAGTACTGGGTTTTATGATATACCTAAAACCTTAAATATTCCCGGAGAAAAATTGCCCAAAGTGATGCATTACTACAAAGAGGCGCATCCATTTGTGATGCAAAAAATAATTGTTGTTGGGGCAAGTAATTCCGCAGTAGATGCCGCGCTGGAAATCTGGCGAAAAGGAGGAGAAGTTACTATGATTATTAGAGGTCCAGAAATTGGTGAACGCGTTAAATATTGGGTAAAACCAGATATTGAAAACCGTATTAAGGAAGGCAGTATAAAAGCCTACTTCAATTCTGAAATTGCTGAAATAAAGGAAACGGAAGTAATCGTTAAAACACAAAAGGGAGAAGAAATTCTTCAAAACGATTTTGTTATCGCCCTCACAGGTTATCGTCCCAATTTTGAATTTCTTAAAAAATTGGGTATTAAATTTTCGGAAGACTTAAAACAAATTCCTCTGTACAACAATAAAACAATGGAAACAAATGTAAATGGGCTGTATCTGGCAGGTGTTATTTGTGGCGGGATGGAAACGCATAAATGGTTTATAGAAAACTCACGCATACACGCTAAAATCATCTTGGAAGATATTTTCAACAAACTCAATAATTCGCGAAATTAAAGTTCAACAGTTTTTTGGTATAACCATAAATTTTGGGGAAGATGCGCTTAAAATCCTGTGGAGACTCAAAAAAATATTCTGCCAAGACGGCCATAAATTCATATTGGTTGGTAAAAGCATAGGCGCGAAAAAACTCTGTTTTGTCTAATTGATCCTTTACTTCCTGTTGGGTCAATTGCTTCAATATATTTTGAAAGTGTTTTGTAAATCGAATGGAATCCAAATCGCGGTTTCCTTTTGCTTCCAATTGCATTGCGTGCATAAATTCATGGATGCCCACATTTAGATTATCGTTATTTATTGTAAAACCTTCTTCAAAATCCTTCCAAGAAAGCACCAAGGCTTTTTCTTTTGGGTTGAATTCACCTTTGTGAAAATTATTGTTGACCGTACTGAAAAATTCCGCCGGATAAATAAGTATAAAATCAATTAACGAATAGGAATAGTTCTTTCTACCGAAACTAAGCATACAGCCCACTGCAGCAATTAAAACCTTCATTTGCTCGGTAACAATCAAATCGTTTCTGCCCACAAACTTTTTTTCAGAAATAAATTTCGATACCCTGTGCTGAAACTGGTTTTTATGTTTTGGGGATAGTTTAGTGTAAAATGGAAATTGATTAGAAAGAACTGCCAATTGGGAATTGGACAATTTCTTAAAAATGAAATAATTCCTGAAAAGAGGTCTATCAAAATAGGCTGCGAACCAATTTTCAAAAACCCTAAAAAGAAAAAAGGCAAACCCGAGAAGAACTATAGTGTATGCATAAGGCGCAAGCCAGGGCGCATAGGCTTCAGGTTTCAGAAAATGCAACATACTTTTAAAAGAAGCTAAAGATTATAAATATATAACGTTTTAAGGATACTATAAATTTTAAATACACAGAATAAAAAAAGCCCCGACACTAGTGCCGGGGCTTAAATATTTATAATCTCTATTTATTAGAAATCAAAAGTGTAAAATTTATCCCAGAACAATTGAGTTTCTGGAGCGTCACCACCAATCGCGCTGGAGGCCGCCTCGTAGTTAGCACCATTCAATGTTTGTTCAACAACTGGGTACGTGTAACGGGTTGGGAAACCTGAAACAGCATCGGTTGGTTCTTCCAAAATTGGATAGTCCAAACGACGTATTGATAAATAGCTTGCAAAGGTTCTGTTATAAAGACCTAAGTAAGCTTGCACTCCAATAACTTGTTTCCAAGCTGGAGAAGAAATGCTACTTGCCAATGCAGATGTGTAATCAACTTCTGGCATAGCTAGATAATCACCAACGTTAGGAGCATTCCAATAATCGAAAGAAGCTGTAATGGCTGCGTTATAATGTGTTTCAGCATCACCACCTACAGAATATCCTCTTGCAGCAGCCTCAGCCAATAAAAAGCGAACTTCTACATAAGAAAGTAAAACTCCAGGAGCAGCAGGATCAACCAAACGATCAGCTACGTGTGAAAAATCTGGATATGCAGATATTTCACCAATTTGACCACCAATGTATTCACCATCAACATCTGTAAAATATGAAGCTCGTCTTGGATCCTCCAAGTCATTCATAATATCAATTATGGTTACAGCAGCAACATAATCATTACGTCCACTAAGAACCAAGTTATTGTTCATTGGGTTATTGTTTGGAGCGGCACCAGAATATTGATAGCTGCCGTTATCTGCATTACTAGTAAAAACACCACTTGAATAAGCAGATTGAACAGTAGACTGAGATAAACCTGCATCAACATCTGAAAGAATAATACCCATTCTTAATTTCAAGGAATTAGCAAATTTCTTCCAGTGTGAAACATCACCATTATAAATAAGATCCGAAGATCCGTCAAAACTACCTACTGATGTATTCATATTACCAATGGCAGCATCTAAACGAGAAAGTAAATCTTTGTAAACGGTAAGACCGTCGTCATAAACAGGCAATAGATTTTCAATATCCAATGCTTCAGAGTAAGGAATATCTCCGTACGTTTCCACTAAATTACTATAAGCGTAAACAGTAAGCACTTCAATAATTGCTAATTTATTAGGTTTTAGATTATTTGTAAGATCATTGTCTGTTGCCTCAATAACTCTTGCGGCCTCATTAAGATCCTTTAGAACATCTCTATAGATTTCTCTCCAGTGATTATCAGGAATTGCACGGGTAATTTGATCATACTGACTCTCATCAGTATAAGTGGTTTCCTGCAATTGCTGAGTCCATAAACGTAAGTTGTTGAAGTTTACGTTTGGGGTAACAATTTGATCGGCAAGCTGCTTTTCAGCAGAAGCGAACAAACTCTCACCGCTAACCGCAGTAGGGTCTTTTATATTTTGGTTCAGGTCCTCAAGGTTGTCTGAACACGACACGGCAAATACGGCCGCTGTTAAAATTAAAATCAGTTTCTTCATTTTTCTAAGTATTAAAATTGTGCTTTAATGTTAAACCCATAATCTTGGGTAGTTGGCAATGAGCCTGTAACATATCCTTGTAGGTTACCAGAACTTAAACCTGCTTCTGGGTCTGCATAAGGTAAGTTTTTGTCAATAATCCACAAGTTAGATCCTGTAACACTAAACGACAAACCTGTCATAAAAGTATTGTCAAGGTATCTTGAAGGCATGTTGTAAGTAAGTGATACTTGACGTAGCTTAATGTAGCTGGCATCATACACAAATTCTGCAGCAGGAAGAGCAGCGTAACCAAAACCACTAAAGTTATTGGCATCTCTTCTAGTTGTATTTACAGAACCATCAGGGTTTACACCAGGGTTAATATACCCCCCACCTTCATCTAATGGATTTCTTACTGGATTACCAAGATCGTTAATGTAAGCAGTATTAGCATAAATACCAGTTGCCTGTCCATAATATTGATCCAGAGAGAATAAACTACCACCTTCTTGTATATCTATCAAGAAGCTGAAAGAAAGATCCTTATACGTCAATGTATTTGAAATACCCATTAACCAATCAGGGTTAGTGTCTCCAAGAACGTTGTTAGATGTTGGAGTTTTCAGATAACTTCCTGTTTCAGGATTTACAACTCTTTGACCATCTAAATAAACGTAGTCTTGACCGTAGATTACACCGTAAGGCTCACCTTTTACAGCATTTATGGTTACACCTCCTTGGAAGCTTCCTAACTGTAAAGTCTCGATACCTTCTGGCAATTCAACAACCTCATTTTTGTTTTGAGACCAGTTAACATTCAATCCCCAGCTAAAGTTATCAGTTTTAACGGGCATAGCGTTTAAGGAAACTTCGATACCTGTGTTTTCGATTTCACCGGCATTTAATAATTTACCAGTATAACCAGTCGAAGCTGAAATTGGTACGGTAACAATTTGATCTATAGAGTTTGATTTATAGTAAGCTACATCAAAACCTAAACGATTGTTAGCGAAACGCATTTCAAGACCTGCTTCATAACTTTTAGTAATTTCAGGTTTAAGATTTGCGTTATTTGAAACATTCGGAATAGAAGTTCCTATGTCATTATTAATTACATAAGTATCAACCAATCTATCGAAAGGAGCTCCGTTACCTACCTCAGCATAGTTCAATCGAAGTTTACCAAAGCTTATAGCATTTACATTCAACAATTTGCTGAATACAAAACTGGTAGATACAGATGGATAATAAAATGAACTCTCATCTTCTGGTAAAGTTGAAAAGTGGTCTCTTCTTATAGTACCATCCAAATACACTATATTTCCAAAACCGAACGATGCACTGGCATATACACCATCAACACCAATTCTTTCAGCTCTTTCAACAGGATTTGGAAGTGCCGAAGCGCTGTTTTGCAATGAGTAAAGACGTGGGATTATTAATCCACCACCAGTAGAAGCGGCTACAGAATTAAATTCGTTTCTACGAATATTTGTACCTAAAATACCAGCAAAACTGATACTTTCTGAAAAATCAGCATCGAAATTAAACATCAAATCATAGTTTGTTTCTGAAGCAGTAATATCTCTTCGTAAATAACCAGAATCCACATTTCCACGCGCAACACCTACTGGAGCAACACCAAATGGAGTTGCTACAGAGCCTATTGCTCTTCGCTCTTCTTGGATTTCATTATAAGTATCAGTAGAAACCCTACCGGTAACATTTACCCAACTGGCCAACTCATAGTTCAATTCAAAATTACCGATGAAGCGGCTTCTTCCGTCATTTTGATAGTTTTCATATCGAGTCCAGTATGGGTTATCCCAATAGATAGGAGCTGCTCCTGGCTCAGAAGAACCTGGATTCCAACTTACGTTTCTTTTAGTAGCAAAGTAAATATCTCGCTGTTGCTTAATATCTGTACTTACTGCCCACCATTGCTTAAAGTTACCCACAACGTTATCGTTATAACCTGTAGAGTTACGACCTAATGCCTCAGTTTTAATATAATTTGCAAAACCACTAGCAGTTAACTTTTCACTTACATCGAAAGTACCGCTCAGAATAAAATTGTGTCTATCCAAAGTACTGTTAGGCAATAAACCTGATTGGTCTAATTTAGTATAAGACAATCGGTAGGACCCGTTCTCCAATCCATTGGACACAGAGATAGAGTTTGTTAAAGTTATAGGAGTCTCGAAAAAAGTAATTGGACCATTTTCTGCAGCTATATAAGGTAATCTCTGTAAATAATTTGGAGATGCAGGATCAAAAGAGTTCCATTGATAAATAAATAAATTTGGATCAAACGCAGGACCGTAAGATGCATCATCTACATAGTTTTCAACTTGATCATCGATTCCATCGCCATTTATATCTTCGAAAGTGAAGTAATCACCATAACCAGGTCCGTATTGATTTTGATATTCAGCAAAAGTGCTCTTATCAATAAAACCAACCTGAGCGTTAGAGTTAATAGTTACTCCAAGTCCTTTAGCTTTTTTACCTTTTTTGGTAGTAATGATAATAACCCCGTTAGCGGCACGTGAACCATAAAGTGCAGAAGCAGCAGCTCCTTTTAGCACGTTAATGGATTCAATATCGTCTGGGTTAATATCGGAAGCTGCATTTCCATAATCGTAATAGTTACCACTTGCTTGAGTTTGATTAGGATCATTGGTGTTTCTGTTACTAATTGGCACACCATCAACAACGAATAATGCTTGGTTATCACCAGTCAAAGAGGTGTTACCTCTAATAACTACGTTGGTAGAACCACCAAGGTTGTTGTTTCTTCTAATCTGAAGACCAGAAACCTTTCCAGAAAGGGAGTTTGTAAAATTGCCTCCTTTAACTGTAGAGATATCTTCTCCATCTACTTGCTGCGTGGAATAACCCAACGATTGTTTTTCACGGGATACACCAAGTGCAGTTACTACAACCTCATCCAAAACTGAACCAGCTTGCATTGTAACGTCAATATTATTTGAGGCCCCAACAGCAATCTCTTGGGTCTCAAAACCTACATAACTATAAACAAGTGTTTGTCCCGTCGCAACGTCTATGGCGTAATTACCATCAAAGTCAGATTGCGTTCCGGTACTTGTACCTTGTATAATTATGTTAACTCCTGGAAGCGGTAAACCTGTGTCATCGGTCACCGTTCCGGAAATTGTTTTTTCCTGTGCAAAAGCGAGCTGCACAATCAACACTAATAATAGTGTCAAAATTCCACTAAACTTTGTTTTCATTTTTTTGTTTGTTTGAATTAGCACACCAAAAGTGCCAATAAAATCTTACAATTCCAACTTTTATGGGAAGTAGATTATGAAAAATTTATCAAAAAGTTATTTTAAAAAATCTCTTTTGAAGTAAATTTCAATATAAAATTTTGCAAAGCCTTGGTTTTCTTGTGTTTTCAACATACCCCGAAAATATCCACCCAAAAGAAAAGTGTTGAAAAAAAAATTAAAATATTTTCAAACACTTTATGAACAATTGCCCCTACAATACAAATAATGGCGTTTTAAGACGTTTTAGCGCATTTGGAAGACACACTATTTTTCACATTAAATTGACGGAAATTTCATCTAAATTTTTCCGAGGATTGCTTAAAAATATGTTAAAGAAATCGTGTGTATTCAGCAACCTATTTTGAAGCGCCTTCGCCCTTAAATTGTTGCGAATTATTCTTGAAGAAAACATTAAAGCTAGTCAAGCTTCCATAACAACGTGTTATGTATTGTTGCAAATCTATTTTGTCCTGCTCAGCCAGTTCTTTGCTTGCATTAATTTTTTGCTCCATTACCCGCAATCTATCGCGAAGCATCACTATTTTATGGAAAAAAGTATCAATGGGAATTTCCTTTGAAGCTAAATTTGAATCTCCGGGTTTTAAAACCATACTTCCACCTTTCCATTTATCGGCTATTGGCACTATTTCACTAAACCCGTTCCATTTCTTGAGTATATCGCGAAGGCTTTTTTCAACCTCGTAAAAACTTACCGTGTCCACTTCATCTTCAGTGGCTTCTATTATTTCGAAATCCTCATCCGTAGGGATGGTTTCAAGACCGCTATCAATAAATGTTACCCAATACATTTTTGCCGTAACATTGGTTACAACTCCTTTCCCAAAATTGGGATGATCTATACGGGAACCTATTCCTAAAATTTGTTTCATTTTGATTTTAATTTAGGCAGTAAAAATAATTAAAATGATAGTATGCCTTTACCTATAAATACTGTATTTCACAAAAAAACCATCCCAATTTATATCGGGATGGCTTTAATGGCCTTTTTTGGCCAACTATAAACAATTATCTTAAGCGAGATATGCACGGCATTCTTCCGCACATTTTCTGCATGCTTCTGCGCAATCTTGGCAATGTTGTGCTTCATGTTGTGAGCATTCCTCTGCACAGGCATCACATATCTTCGCACAATATTTTATAAGGTCTTCAACATCTTTATAGTTTGTAACTAATAATTGATTCACCGTACTGCACACTTCCGCACAAGCTTTATCTGTGCGAATACAGTTTATCATTTTTTTTACATTTTCTTCATCAAGGCAGGCATCTGCACAATAGTTACAATGGTTTATGCAATTGCCTAAGGCGTGGATAAGTTTTTCGTTCTTCATCATTTTAATTTTTTTTTGTGAAAAAACAAATTACCAAATTCATCCCATAATCTTTATTAAGAAAATTATAAAATAACCCTCATTTATTCACCGCCCTGCTTATGGTCGTCAATAACCTGCTGGTCGCGGTATTTGCAGCAAGGGTCTATCTGTTCGTAAACCTCATCTTTTGCCTTTATATCCTGCGTATCGTGACCACTGTCCGCAATGCTTTGCTGGATTTTGGTCAAATCGGTTTTTTCCTCATTATAGATCAGATTCAGTTGATGGGTCTCCACATTCCATATCGCCGACTTTACACCTTTGGCCTGAATGGATGCTTTTTCAATTCTATCTTTGCACATGCCGCAAACCCCATCTACTTCAATAGTGGCTTTCGCATTCTTGTTTTGGGAAAAACCCGTAACTCCAATAAGGAGAATTCCTAAAATTCCAATTAATTTCTTCATTTTTCTGTTTTTATAATTTATTTTAATTAATACTATATCGTAAACCCGCGTAATACGAACTTCCAAAAATTGGTCCATAAACGTAGGTAGTGTCAAAAGTTGTTCCAAAGGGATTGTCACTTCCCGCAATTGGATTTTTCTGTGTGGTGTTTGTTATATTTTCCCCGCCCACATAAATTTCAAAATTAGACGAAAATACTTTAGTAATCTGCGCATTCACGGTAGAAACCGAAGGTGAAAACTCAGACAGGCCTATGGTGTTTAAATAGCTTTCAGAAGATGGAAACCGCTGTTCTCCCAAATAATTGAAGGTTGCATCAAATTTCCAGTTAGCGCCTTTTGGCGTTTGGTGTGTTTGAAAGGAAGCGTTCGCAAAAAACCGATGGTTGGGCGTCAATGGATTTTGCTTCTTTCCGCTTATATAGGTGGTTTCCACATCGTAATATTTATATGCCAATCGCACATCAAAGTGGGTAAATGGATTGTAATTAAATTCCACTTGATAATTATTTGAATAGCTTTCGCCTTCCAAATTATAGAAATTAATCTCAGAAGGATTTTCCCAATCCACAACTATTTGGTTTACAAAATCGGTTCTGTAAAAATCGAAAGTCACATCCGCTTTTCTATTGAATAGATTGAAACCTTGCATATACGAAACACCATAATTCCAGGCAATTTCAGTGTCGAGTCCGTAAATGTTTCCCCCGTTGCCAAAGATATTCAAGTTTCGTGAAGTGGCAAATAAATTTTGGTTTTCGGCAAAAATATTAGCGCTGCGTTTTCCCCTTCCCGCAGATATTCGAAATGCCGATTTTTCCCATGGGGTATAACGCAGATGAAAGCGTGGGGTTAAAAAAGTTCCCAATCTATTGTGAATATCACCACGAATTCCGGCCGTAAAATTCAAATCGCCCAAATTGTCAAAATTATATTCGAAAAACGCGCCAACCGAATTTTCAACCCTGCTCAAATTTTCCGTCAAAACCAATTCATCATAACCGTCATAAGTAGCGCTAACACCAGTTTTAATCTTGTGGCGTGAATCGCTTATAATTGAATTGTAAAGCAAATTTGCATACAAACTATTGTGCTGAATGTTATAATCATTCAATCCAAAATAAGATTCTTGGTCGTGATGGCTATAAGCAAGTTGCAACCCACCATTGCGCCAAGGTATTTCGGGATTCACATATCCGAATTTTGCCGAAACATCAAATCGTTGTGTCTTTATCTCGCTTCCCCAAGCATTGGTCGTTCCGCGGTCAGTATTTGGGTCAAAAAACGTTTGGCCCGTCTGCTTTTCATCATTTAAATACCGAACATTAAAAAAGCCTACATAACCATTTTCCGTATCTGTGTATTGCCATCGGTTCATCACGTTTACTTGCTGCATCAACGGGGCATCGAGAAAGGAATCGTTATTTTTATCGAATTCCGTTTCACGCATATTCCCATGAATGTACAGCCCAGTGCTCCAGCGGTCCGTAACTTTGGTATTTAAATGAGTATTCATTTCAAAACGACCGTTGCCGGCACCGTAGGCATTTACGAAAAGTCTGTCGTCCGTAGTTGGTTTTTGCAGTTCGGCGTTAATTTGTCCTGCGATGCTTTCGAAACCATTTATAACACTTCCTGCACCTTTGGTAATTTGAATACTTTCAACCCAAGTACCTGGAATAAAACTTAAACCATACGCCTGCGAAGCTCCGCGAATACTCGGTACGTTTTCGGTGGTAATCAAAATATACGGACTTGTAAGCCCCAGCATTTTAATTTGTCGCGTCCCCGAGATGGCATCGGCAAAATTTACATCAATTGAAGGGTTTGTTTCAAAACTTTCAGCAAGATTACAGCACGCGGCCTTCAAAAGCTCGGCGCTGCTTACGTTTAGTGTATTCGTAGCCTGGATGAAGGAACGCGAAGTTGCCTTTTGCCTTGCAGTTATTGTAACCTCGTCAAGATTTGCTGTAGAGATTAAAGAGTGCGTTATTCTTTTTGGGGAATTTACCGAAATGGTATCAGTTTTATAACCCACAAAACTTACAACCAATTTCTTGTAATCGGGTTTATACGGAATTTCAAAATTACCGTCAAAATCAGTGACCGCCCCCACTTCGGTGTCCAGCCAATAAACGTTTGCGCCCCCCAAAGGAACTTCTTTGTTATTTATATTTTCTGTAATTGTGCCCGTTACTCTTTCCTGAGAAAAAACACAAAGCGGCAGTATAAAAAGTATATATATTAAATTTTTCATTTTAATCAATTTTTGCGGTTCGCAACCGAAGCGCGTTTGTAATTACCGAAACAGAGCTGAAACTCATTGCCAGTGCAGCAATCATCGGTGATAATAAAATTCCAAAAAATGGATAAAGAGCTCCAGCGGCAATGGGCACGCCCAGTGTATTGTAAATCAAAGCAAAAAAGAGATTTTGTTTTATGTTTCGCATTACCTTTTCACTTAAATGAAATGCTTTTACGATACCGTGCAAATCGCCCTTTACCAAAGTAACTCCGGCACTTTCAATGGCTACATCGGTTCCCGTTCCCATTGCAATGCCCACATCACTTTTTGCCAAAGCGGGTGCATCGTTTATCCCGTCGCCGGCCATGGCGACTTTTTTTCCGTCGGACTGTAATTTTTCTACTACTTCAAGTTTATTTTGTGGCAGCATTTCAGCTTTAAAATCGGCAAGATTCAGTTCAGAAGCAACAGCTTTTGCGGTGTCGTGATTATCGCCCGTTAGCATCATAACCTTAATTCCTTTATCTTGGAGTTCCGCAATTGCTTTTTTACTGGTTTCTTTAATTTTATCAGCAATCACAACATATCCTACCACATTTGCATCCACAGCAAGCATCGGTACGGTTTTGCCATTTTTCTGCGCTGAGGAAATTTCATTTTGAAGTGCTTCGGAAATATTTGCACCAGCTTCCCGCATCATCTTTTCGTTCCCAAGTGCTACCTTTTTTCCATTGATAATTCCCGTAACGCCTTTTCCCGTAACAGAATTGAAATCGGCCGTTTTCATCACTTCGGAATTTTTCTCCTTTCCGTATTTCACCGTAGCTTCAGCCAACGGATGCTCACTATTTTGATTGAGGGAAACAATAAATTGAAGCACCTCTTCTTCCGAAAATTCTTCCGCAGCACCCACTTTTTCTACTGAAGGTTTTCCTTCGGTAATGGTTCCCGTTTTGTCAATTATCAATACGTCGATTTTGTTCAAAGTTTCCAGCGCTTCGGCGTTTTTGATAAGCACTCCATTTTGTGCGCCCTTCCCTACTCCAACCATTACCGACATTGGCGTGGCGAGACCCAACGCACATGGACAAGCGATTATTAAAACCGCAATGGCATTTACCAATGCGTAGACGTATTGAGGCTCTGGTACAAAAATTGCCCAAACAATAAAAGTTATAACCGAAACCAGAACCACAATTGGCACAAACCAGCCCGAGATTTTATCGGCCAGTTTTTGGATTGGCGCACGACTCCTGCTGGCTTTATTTACCATTTCTATTATTTGTGAAAGCAGGGTGTCGCTGCCTACTTTTTCAGCTTCCATTATAAAAGTTTGTTTTCCGTTTATGGTTCCCGAACTCACTTTATCGCCCGTGGCCTTTGAAACAGGAATGGGTTCACCGGTAATCATCGATTCATCAATGGAGCTTTCGCCTTCCAGAATACTTCCGTCCACAGGTATTTTTTCACCTGGTTTTACACGGAGTTTATCTCCCACTTCAATTTTATCGATAGCAATAACTTCTTCTTTTCCATCAATAATGCGAACAGCTTTATTTGGCGCCAATTTCAACAATTCCTTCACTGCGGAATTGGTGCGATTGTGTGCCCGCGCCTCCAAAACCTGACCCATTAATACTAATGTTAGAATTACCGTAGCAGCCTCAAAATAAACATGTACGGTTCCCATTTCGGTTTTAAATTGTGCCGGAAAAAAGTCGGGAAACAACATACCGAAAACGCTGAAAATCCAAGCCACGCCAGCACCAATACCGATGAGCGTGAACATATTGAGATTCCACGTTTTTATGGAACGATAGGCGCGTTCAAAAAACATCCAAGTAGCATAAAAAACTACCGGAATGGAAAGGCCGAACTGCACCCAATTCCAATATTTCATTGAAATTAAATTGTACAATGGATTGTTGGGAATCATTTCAGACATTGCTATCAAAAAGATAGGAACGGTGAAGAATACCGCAATCCAAAACTTTTTCAGCAATGTTTTATAGCTTTTATTTTCGGCAGATTCGTTTACTTCTTTTGGCACCAAATCCATTCGACAAATGGGGCAGGAACCGGGTTCGTCGCGAATTACTTCGGGATGCATTGGACAGGTATATTCTGTTGCCAAGCTTGTTGAAGTTTTTACTTCTTCCACCAAATCCATTCCGCAGACAGGGCAATCTCCCGGTTTATCGTAGGTCTTTTCACCTTCGCAGTGCATGGGGCAATAAAACGTTCCCGAACTACTTTGTGCCGCTCTTTTTTCTTCTTTTTTATTTTTATGTTTTTGCTCGGCCTGTGCGTCTTCAGGAAGTGAAATACTGTAACTCCCGCCATCGTCCTCCAATGCCTTTTCAAAAACTTTTAATGGAATGTGCTTTTCTATTTCAATGACGGCTTCGGCTTTTTCGAGATTTACAGCTGCTTTGGAAACGCCTTCAATTTCACTTAAAGTATTTTCCACATGGCCTCGGCAGCCGTTGCAGGTCATTCCGTGTATTTTATATGTATGTTTCAATTTTATTCAATTTAAATCTACAATTCATTAAATAGTAATAACCAATATTATGGCATACCAAATGCGTAATCCATCATAAATGGATTGCAATTACGTGCAGATTTATAGAATCAAATCAGGAAAGTCTCGTACAGAATATTCAAATCCTGCTCGAGGGGTGGCGGACTGTAATCCGCGAAGAAGATTTTTTGTGCGGAAGCAATTTCGACTTCCTGCATAACAAAAACTGAAACGAAGGTAGATACAAAGATCTTGTTCAATTTTAAATCGAACGAAGCTTTTGCAAAATTATCGTCAGTTTGTATTTTGGTAATTTCGTTTTTACAACAGTCGTGCGGTTCGGAAATATTTTCTTCATCGCCGCACTCAGAGTATGGGGCGTGTAGATCCATTCCACACGAAAGATTTTTTTCACCCAAAGTAACCTCAGCCATCATTTCCATACCCCCGCAAAAATGCTGGGCATAAGCAATTCCTGAACTGCTGGCGAGCAGCAGTATGGATAGGAAAATGGAAATGGTTTTTTTCATACTTTCGCAAAAATACAAAAAAAAGCCGCCCAATAAAATGGAAGGCTTTGTTAAAATTATTTTACTTCGGAATCCACTCTTCCGCATTTCAGCATTTTATCGCCAAAATAAGGGTTCAAAATATCTTTGCTGCTACTGATCCAATACGCACCTTTATTATTGAAGGCCATTGGGCAGTATTGCTTGTAAAGTGTACCGGATTTTAAACTTCCCTCCATCATACTTTCAATCCCACTGCTCAAGGTTTCAAAGTGTTGGCGCTGTACTTTTATATCTTCGGAAGTTGATATGGCTGCAATAGCGGTTTGGGTGGCCTCATCAGCATTTGCCTCTTTAAGAAGTGCTTCTAGTTTTGCTGATTCGGCAGCTGTTCTGGCGGCATCCGTATTTACCAATGCTTCCTGAACTTGCAAGTATTGATCAAAGATAGCTTCCATCTTTGGATTGTTGAATTCCACTTCGGCTTCCGCAATTTCATAGACTTTGGTTTCGGCTTCGGTGTTATTGACCGTTACAACTTCTGGCTCATTTTCCTTTGTATTATTTTTACAGGAAATAATTGACAAGGAAATTAGTGCGAAAAAAATGAGAGAGGTGTTTTTCATAACTATATGCTGTTTTTTAGATTGCAAAGGTATTAAAAAATCAACGTGTCCTGTACTTCTGAAAGTAAAAAGCAGGAAAGAGAACAAGCAGGAACAATGGCTGTATTAAAAACCTTCTTACATAAAAAAGTATGAAATGGCCGCTTGGTTGTTCCAAGCTAAAGATTATAAAACTGAAAACCATAAAAAGTATCGCAAATAGAAAACTGTAAAGAATTAGGGAAAGTTTAATGATTTCCCGATCCCTAAAAACCAGCCACAATATGGCCAACGAAATGATAGTATTGAGCAAAAACCGCAGTGCTATTCCAGTTTGAAGTGCAAAGGTATCCATGGCGGGCAACGGCATGGATTTGTAATCCATTTCAAAAAAGAGCAGCAAGGGATCGTAAAAAAGTGCGTCCTCGAAAGCGCGAATAAGCACCAATAAAATTGCGAGAATTATAACGCCAAATATTGTGAGGATTTTTTTCATTTTGCTGAATTTGGTTTCAGCATCCGTACCCAAATCATCCAAAGTATAAAAACCAAACTATAAATTATACCCGGAAACACGACGGAATGAAGCACGTTTTCATATTGTGGATATTTGTAAAGTGCGACCACCAAAACTGCAATTCGCAGTAGATTCACTATGTAAATCAATACAGATCCCGCAAGTAGAAACAAAACCGTTTTTTTAAAATTTTCCGCGAAAGCGATAACAAAAGCCATAAATAGAATAATAACACTTATGGAATTACAGCCTTCAACAATACTTACACTATAACTGTTGTCAATGATCAACAACATTGATTTTTCTAATAAATCCGGTGTTAAACCTGAGGTAAAACCAAAACTTTCCAGCAAGGCCGCGCTTTGCAAAGCAACGAGATTAGTTACAAAATCGGGAAAATACTTTTCAGACCATGAAGCCGTCAAATAAAACGAATACCCCACGCTCAGCAAAAGATAGGTGCCCATAAATAGCAAGACAAAGCGAACAACGGTTTTGTATTTTTCAAAGAGTTTATTCAACTAAATAGTGTTTGAGATTTTGCTTCACTGCAATTTAGGACGCAATATAATTTAAAATTTATTGCTTTTGTATTTAACAAAAATACAGGATTTGTTTGTGGTGTTTGTTCCAGTTTTGAAATACTTTTGCAGGAGCAATCACGATATAAAACAACTATGCCTTTTTCACATCTAAAACCAAAAGTAAATACTATACTTTCCAACAAGAGGGAAAGCCCCGAAAAGCGCTTAACAGAAATTTGCGAACTGCTTCAATCTGCTGTAGGTTATTATGATTGGGTGGGGTTCTATTTTGCAAATGAAGCAGAACAAACGCTCCACCTAAAAGCTTTTGCGGGCGAGCCCACCGACCATACTGTTATTCCCTTCGGAAAAGGAATTTGTGGCCAAGTGGCCGTGAGCAATAAAAATTTTGTGGTGCCGGACGTAAAGGCCCAAGATAATTATATTGCTTGCAGCATCACCGTAAAAGCTGAAATTGTTATTCCGCTTTTTAAGGATGGAAAAAACATTGGGCAGATTGACATTGACTCGCATGTGGAAGATCCTTTTTCTGCGGAAGACGAACGATTTTTGGAATGGGTTAATGAAGAAGTTGCGAAAATTTTATAAACTACATTCCAGTCCTGATCGCCTCCACCGGATCTAATTTTGAAGCCGAAATAGCGGGAAGTATTCCAGAAATCAAACCAATTGCGGCAGAAATTGCGGTGCCGATGAACATATTCCAGGGAGAGAGTACAAATTCGAAATCGCCCGTAAAACTGGATGCGATTATCGAAACGATAAACACCAAAAACAGGCCAATCAATCCGCCAATTACAGAAAGAATAATTGCTTCAAACAGAAATTGATAAAGGATAAATTTATTTTTTGCACCCAATGATTTTTGGATTCCAATTAAATTGGTTCGCTCCTTCACGCTCACAAACATAATATTTGCAATACCGAAGCCGCCAACAAGCAGTGAGAATCCGCTGATGAGCAATCCTATCAAATTCATTGTTCCTGTAATTTCATCAATAAAATCAGCAAAACCCTGTAACTGATTTATAAAAAAATTACTGATTTCGTCAGGTTTTAATCCCCTCTTTGTTCGAAGCTGTTGGGTGAGCATTGCTTTAAATTCGGCTATATCAACATCCTTTTCAGGTTTTATTACAATCTGCGGAAAGGAGTTTTTATTGTTATCGCCATAAATTCTACGCACTACATTTACAGGCATCCAAATGGAGGTATCCTTAGAATTTCCAAAAATACCTGCGCCCTCTTTTTCCAAAACGCCAATAACGTTGAATTTTCTTCCATAAACCCGTACTTCTTTCCCAATGGCGCTTGCTGCATCGCCAAAAAGCTGATTGGCAATTTCATCTCCCAAAACAATAACCATGGAACCACTATTTGATTCAGATCCATTAAAAAAACGGCCTTCGGAAAGCTGCAATGATTCAATATAATAATAACTCTCTGTCACCGCGCCAATAGGTACATTATCAACTTGCCTATCCTCATATTTTACGCTTTCATTGGGCACATTCAACGTAAATGTCGCGGCTTCAATATTTGGGGTATTTCTTTCCAGATATTGGTATTCATCAAAAGTAACATCGGGAAATTGTTGCCATTTCCACCGTGGAATATCCGTGGGTCCAAAGTTGAAACGCATTATAATAATCGTACTGTTGTCCAGCCCACTAATACTGCCCTCAATTTCTTTTTTTAGGGAATCAACCGCAGCCAAAACTGCAATAATTGAAAAGATGCCAATAGTTACGCCCACCAAAGAAAGAAAGGTCCGCAATTTATTGTTCCTAAGCGCATTGATCGCAAAATTGAAACTTTCCTTTAAAACGCGGAGGTATATTAGCATTTCTGGTTTTGGATTTTTCGGTTGTGGATTTTAAATTTCAATTTCTGAGCGTTGATAAAATTATGAAAAGTAAGACGTTTTCTCTGTTGTTATGTTACAAATTTACTATGCAATTATGTACTTTTGCACCTTAATTTTCAATAATGAACAGTTCCAAAAAAATTACATCCGCTTTAATTTCCGTATTCAGCAAAGATGGGCTAGCCCCAATTGTTAAAAAACTACACGAACAGAACGTAAAAATCTACTCCACAGGAGGCACCGAAAAATTCATCAACGACCTCGGCATTGAAGTAATTGCCGTTGAAGATATAACGGATTATCCCTCTATTTTGGGAGGTCGCGTAAAGACACTTCACCCAAAAGTTTTTGGAGGAATTTTGAACCGTCAGGATAATGAAAGTGATGTAGCCGAAATGGAACAGTACAACATTCCGCAAATTGATGCCGTGATTGTGGATTTGTATCCTTTTGAAAAAACTGTTGCATCAGGTGCTTCGGATGAAGATATTATTGAAAAAATTGACATCGGCGGAATTTCCCTTATTCGCGCCGCCGCGAAAAATTTCAAGGATACCATTTGCGTTTCCTCGGTTGACGATTATGCTGAATTTTTGGAATTGATTTCAGCAAACAACGGCGAAATTTCATTGAAAGACCGCAAGCGTTTTGCTGCAAAATCTTTCAACGTTTCTTCAAATTATGATACCGCGATTTTTAATTATTTCAATTCCGAAGAAAAATTGCCTGCTTTTAAAATAAGTGAAAGCAACGGGCAGGAACTTCGCTACGGCGAAAACCCGCACCAAAAAGGATATTTCTTTGGGAATTTTGATGAAATGTTCACCAAACTTCACGGAAAGGAATTGAGCTACAACAACCTTTTGGACGTTGATGCCGCCGTAAATTTGATGAACGAATTTAAAGGCGACGCGCCAACTTTCGCAATATTAAAACACAATAATGCCTGCGGAATTGCACAACGTGAAACTGTGCAACAGGCTTATATGGCTGCATTGGCTGGCGATCCTGTTTCGGCTTTCGGAGGAATATTGATTAGCAATGTGGAAATTGACGAGGCAACCGCAAATGAAATCCACGACCTTTTCTGCGAAGTTGTAATCGCCCCTTCTTTTTCAGCAAAAGCGCAGGAAATATTGGAAGGAAAAAAGAACCGAATTTTATTGGTTCAGAAAGAAATTGAATTGCCTTCCACAACCGTTAGAACTTGTTTGAATGGGGTTTTGGTTCAAGATAAAGATAATATTACAGACAGTACTGAAATTTTAACGCACGCCACAAACAATAAACCCAATTCAGCAGAGTTAGAAGACTTGTTATTCGCTTCAAAGATTTGTAAACACACAAAGTCAAACACGATTGTTTTGGCAAAGGGAAAACAACTTTGCGCCAGCGGAACCGGCCAAACTAGCCGCGTTGATGCATTACGGCAAGCAATTGAAAAAGCAAAAGCCTTTAATTTTAACCTTGAAGGAGCCGTAATGGCGAGTGATGCTTTTTTTCCGTTTCCCGATTGTGTGGAAATTGCGGACAACGCAGGGATAACTGCTGTAATCCAACCGGGAGGTTCCATAAAGGATCAATTGAGCATCGATTATTGCAACGATCATAAAATGGCGATGGTATTTACGGGTACCCGTCATTTTAAGCATTAAATTTTATTACATTTGTTAAAACCAAACCTAACACGTTAACCTTCAATACCACCGATTTAAACTATGGGATTTTTTGACTTCCTGACTGAAGAAATAGCCATTGACCTGGGTACCGCAAATACCCTGATAATCCACAATGATAAAGTTGTGGTTGATGCGCCGTCAATTGTTGCACGCGATCGAACTACCGGAAAAATAATCGCCGTGGGCCGCGAAGCTGCAATGATGCAGGGAAAGACCCACGAAAATATTAAAACAATTCGCCCACTAAAAGATGGGGTAATTGCAGATTTTGATGCCAGCGAAAAGATGATAAATATGTTTATCAGCGATATTCCTGCATTAAAAAAGAAATGGTTGAAACCATCATTACGAATGGTTGTCTGTATTCCCAGCGGAATTACCGAAGTGGAAATGCGCGCGGTAAAAGAAAGTGCGGAACGCGTTAACGGAAAAGAAGTTTATTTGATCCACGAACCAATGGCGGCCGCAATCGGTATTGGTGTTGATATTATGCAACCAAAAGGAAATATGGTTGTGGACATAGGAGGTGGAACTACCGAGATTGCCGTAATCGCCCTTGGCGGAATTGTTTGCGACAAGTCCATAAAAATTGCTGGTGACGTTTTTACCAATGATATTGTGTATTATATGCGCACCCAGCATAACCTTTATGTGGGGGAAAGAACTGCTGAAAAGATAAAAATCCAAATAGGTGCAGCAACCGAAGATCTTGAACTTCCGCCGGACGAAATGGATGTTCAAGGCCGTGATTTGCTTACCGGAAAGCCAAAACAGGTTCAAACTTCCTATAGGGAAATTGCAAAAGCTTTGGATAAATCAATCCTCCGCATTGAGGATGCGGTTATGGAAACGCTTTCGCAAACACCGCCCGAACTTGCCGCTGATATTTACAATACGGGCATTTATCTTGCCGGTGGTGGTTCCATGCTACGTGGATTGGATAAAAGACTTTCGCAAAAAACCGATCTTCCGGTTTATATTGCCGAAGACCCGTTACGCGCCGTAGTTCGAGGAACCGGTATCTGTTTGAAAAACCTGAACAAATACAAAAGTGTGTTGATTAAATAATTTTTCAGCAAATAAATTTTACTGAAATTTTAATAGAGAATAGTTGCCCATTTATGGCGTTGCTCCCATTAGAAAACAGAATATTTTAACCCCACAAAGCAATGCAGCAGATTATATTTTTCTTCATTCGGAATAAAAATTTCCTGTTGTTTGCCGTGCTTTTTACAATTTCTGTAGCGCTTACTATCCAAACGCACAACTATCACAATGACAAATATATTAGCTCAGCCAATTTTATAACTGGAGGGATATATTCTTTCAGAAATAATATTGCTGATTATTTAAATCTCGGAAAGGAAAACGAACAATTGCTGCAGGAAAATTTGATGCTTCGGAAGAAACTGGATCAATTTAAGGAAGTTGTAAAGGTTGAAAAGCTTGACAGTACCATTCTTCCGAATAAATTCACCTATTTCACGGCGCGGGTAATCAATAACAACTATTCAAAAACAAAAAATCAGCTAACGCTCGATAAAGGCAGAAGCGATAGCTTAAAAATAGACCTTGGCGTGATTTCGTCCAAAGGAATTGTAGGTATTGTAAGCGATGTTTCTGAAAATTACGCAACTGTGCAATCCATTTTGAACACCGAAAGTAGAGTAAATGCAAAGCATAAAAATTCGGGACATTTCGGTTCCCTTAAATGGGACACAAAAAAACCAAACATAATTCAATTAGTTGATATTCCTAGAATTGCACCGCTTGCAAATGGCGACACTATTGTAACTAGTGGGCGTTCTACCATTTTTCCCGAGGGCATTTTGATAGGCACTATAAAAGATTTTCAACTTGACAAAGACAATAATTACTATTATGTGAATATTGATCTTTTCAATGACATGACGAGTCTGGAGCACGTATATTTAATTGAAAATACCGAAGCCAAAGAAATTTTGGAACTGGAAAAAGGAGTTGAAGATGTCGAACAGTGATATCCTTATAAATATTGTCCGTTTTATACTGCTGGTTTTCCTTCAGGTGCTGCTGCTCAATAATGTGAATCTTGCAGGCTACATCAACCCATACCTTTACATTTTATTCATACTTCTTTATCCTTTGGACGGAAGTAAGGGACTTTTAATTTTTCTCAGTTTTCTTTTGGGGCTTTCCATCGATATTTTTGAGGATTCCGGGGGAGTACATGCCGCTGCCTGCGCCTTTACCGCATATATACGTCCCGTGGTATTAAAATATTCCTTCGGTGTAAGTTATGAATACAATAGCGTCAAAATAAAAAAAGCAGACCCTATGGAAAGGCTCACGTATATCGCATCCTTGGTCTTTATGCATCATTTTGTACTATTTTCTTTGGAAATTTTCAGTTTTAAACATATCTTTTTACTTTTGAAATCAACGTTCTTTTCCGGGATTTTTACAATTATTGTCGTTGTGTGTACAATGATTCTCTTCAATAAAAAATCCTCATGAGAAAAATTGTATTAATAGCATTGGTTTTGTTGAGCGGGGTACTTTTTACCGCAAGACTTTTTTATTTACAGATATATGATGCTGCTTCAGATTCGCTTTCGCAAAACAGCGCTATAAAGGTAATGTATGATTATCCGCAACGCGGGTATATGTTTGATAGAAATATGAAACTTTTGGTTTCAAACCAGCCCTCGTATGATGTGATGGTGATACCGCGCGATGTGAAACCGCTTGACACCTTGGAGTTTTGTAGTCTGCTGAAAATTACAAAAGAAGATTTCAAGGAAATTCTTCATAAAGCACGAGTGTATTCGCCACGATTGCCTTCGGTTGTAATCCCCCAGTTGAACAAAGCAGATTACGCTTCCCTTTCGGAAAAAATGTATAAGTATGAAGGTTTTTACATTCAGCGGCGTTCCCTTCGCGAATATCAAGTGGACCATTCGGCAAACGTTATGGGCTATATTGCCGAAGTAAATAATGCCATCATTGAAAAAAACCCATACTACCAAATGGGTGAACTTATAGGTACCGCTGGTGTCGAGAAAGAATACGAAGAGGTGCTGCGCGGCGTAAAAGGTGTAAAATACATTCAGAAAGACCGCTTTAACAGAGACATTGGCCCATACAAGGAAGGTGTTTTTGATACTTTGCCAGAACGTGGCCACGACGTACAACTCACTATTGATGCGGTTCTTCAAAAATATGGAGAGGAATTAATGATTCACAAACGGGGTGGTATAGTTGCCATCGAACCTGAAAGTGGTGAAATACTTTCCCTAGTTACAGCGCCAAGTTATGATCCATCACTTTTGGTGGGGCGCGACCGATCAAAAAATTTCACAAAGTTGTGGTATGATACTATTGCCAAACCTTTATATGATCGTGTTTTGATGGGTGAATACCCGCCTGGATCACCTTTTAAAACTTTAACGGCACTTATCGGCCTCCATGAAAATGTAGTAGACACACTCGATACTTTTGCGTGCTATAACGGCTATCGTTACGGAAATCGAACTTTAGGCTGCCACTCCCACCCTAGCCCGCTTGCCATGGTGGGCGGAATTGCAAACAGTTGCAATGCGTATTTCTGTAATGTTTACAAACGGATTATTGACAAATATCCCAATCCGCGAGAAGGTATTGATCATTGGCGCGAAGGACTATTAAGTTTTGGTCTGGGCGATTTTTTGGGTTACGACCTTCCAAGTGGGAAACGCGGTAATATTCCCACTTCAAAATATTACAATAAAATACACGATTATCCGGCGCACAATTGGTCTTCACTTGCTACCATTTCAAACGCCATTGGGCAAGGTGAAGTTTTGCTTACGCCTATGCAAATGGCAAACTTTACGGCGGCTATCGCCAATCGCGGTTATTATTACACGCCCCATATTATCAAAAATGTTATTGGTCCGGATACCATTCCACAGAAATTTCGCGAAAAGCATTACACCACCGTAGAACCCGAACACTTTAAACCCGTTGTGGAAGGTATGTTTCAGGTTTACAAACGCGGTACTGCATCTTCCATCCAGATCCCCGGAATAGATATTTGCGGAAAGACCGGAACTGCTGAAAATTTTACCAGAATTGACGGCAAACGCGTTCAACTTACGGACCACTCTATTTTTGTAGCTTTTGCTCCCAAAGACAATCCTAAAATTGCCATTGCAGTTTTTGTTGAAAACGGCTATTGGGGTTCCCGTTGGGCCGGACGAATTGCAGGGCTTATGATTGAAAAATATCTAAAAGGCGAAATAACCCGAACCGATATGGAAAAATATGTGTTGGAAGGAAGCTTGGAAGCCGAATACGCCAAACCATACAGCGGCCAACCTTTTTCAATTAACCGATAATGGCAGGGAGCAGAGCATATGTAAAGTTTGATTGGCTGATGATTTTTATGTACATCGCCCTCGTGGTTATGGGGTGGGTCAATATCTATTCCGCATCGTTGAGCGATACCGCTAAAGGCTTTTGGGATTTTGACCAAATCTACGCCCGCCAGTTTATGTTTATTGGTTTCAGCATCATCCTAATTATATTTTTGCTTGCCATTGAGTCAAAATTTTATGAGAAATTCGCGAGTGTTTTTTATATTATCTCTCTCATATCCTTAGTGGGTCTTTTTGTCTTCGGAAAAAATATTTCAGGGGCTACTTCTTGGTATGCCTTCGGAAGTTTCAGTCTTCAGCCTAGTGAATTTGCAAAAGCCGCAACTGCTTTGGCACTCGCAAAATATGTGAGTGACATTCAAACCAATATGCAGGAATTAAAACATCAAATTGCAGCTTTCACCATTATAGCCTTGCCTGCCGTTTTAATAGTTCCACAGCCAGATCCGGGAAGTGCACTTGTGTACGCGGCATTTGTGCTCACTCTTTATAGGGAAGGTCTTCACGGCGTTTACCTGTTATTAGGACTTTTTGCAGTTATGCTCTTTGTTTCTACCCTCGCTTTTGGCGCGGTTTGGGTAGCGGTCGCCATTGTACTTATTGGCGGTATCATTTTTTTCAGAAATAGAAAAAAGCGCCCGAGTATTATAAAATATATTTTAATAGCTGCTGGTTGTATCGCTTTCGCTTTTTCGGTTAGTTATATATTCAACAATATGTTTGAGCAACGCCACCGCGACCGTTTCAACATTGTTTTGGGAAAAGAAGTGGATGCCCGTGGAATAGGCTACAACACCCACCAAAGTGAAATTGCGATTGCCAATGGGGGCTGGCTCGGGAAGGGCTGGACACAGGGCACGCAAACTAAAGGAAACTTTGTTCCCGAACAACACACAGATTATATTTTCAGCACCGTAGGCGAAGAATGGGGCTTTGTAGGAAGCATGATTGTGGTTTTGCTATTTGTGGGGCTTATATTGCGGATTATTTTTAAGGCCGAAAAACAGAAATCGCAATTTGGCCGGGTGTACGGTTATAGCGTCGCGGCTATTATCTTCCTCCATTTTTTTGTGAATGTAGGCATGGTTACGGGAATTTTTCCCACGGTGGGAATACCACTTCCTTTCTTTAGTTACGGCGGTTCTGCGCTCTGGGGCTTCACTATTTTGCTCTTTATTTTTGTGAAGTTGGACGGGGCGAATTATCACTATTCTTAAAAATCGAAAACGAAATCTAACCTTTATCGCTACTGCCAACTGCCACTGAATATTGCCAACTTACTTCCTCCCCCAAACTTTTAAATCAATCATTTGTTCCAAATCATTTTCAATGGAATCTGGCAACTGCGGAAAAAAATCGATGCCGGTTTTGGCTTCTACTTCGTCAATGGAAACAGTGTATTCGTAAAATGATTCACTTGAAGGTTTATTCGGCATCAAAAAAGCTATCACTTTATAATCTCCGTCGGAAGCATCCAGCACTATTTTGTAAAATTCGTTTGGGACGGAAACATTTTCATCTCCAATTGTTTCCATATTTCCCTCTAAAACACCTCCGGTAACCACGTAAACCCCATCATATTTTTCGGCCCAAAATCGAACTTTTTGTTCCAAACGGTTCCAGATTCCGGCATTAAAATCATGATTCTGCGGACTTATATTACTCGTTAAAAATGTTTCATTATAAGCTTCAAAAGACATTCTTCTGTCTCCGGCAGGGCAGAGATGGCCACGATCGAAACCAGAGTTTTTATAGTTGCGCCAATCTGCAGATTTTGTTTTTACACTTTTGTCTTCAATAAAATAAGGCCGCTCAAATTCATTTTTAGCCAAATCGCTTTTCTTTAATTCATATGCCACCCACTCCGCCTGTTCATTTTCTTCAGAATAGGAAAGTGTGAAATAGTTATGTGTAATAATTGCCCCCGTAGTTGAAGCAGGAAGAAACGAGTTGTCAAATTCTTTCGAGGTAGTTATAGAAGTGGTTGAAGTTGGACTGTCTTCATCACCTAAAAAATCGTCTGCATAATACAGTGCAACGGTTACAATTATAATTACTAGAGGATATATATATTTTCGGTTCATTTAAATTCTATTAAGCATTCCGTACATCCATTGCATCGCGCAGTGCATTTCCTATCAACATAAATGCGGTTACAAGACTCATAATGGCAAGTCCGGGTATTAGGGCAAGGTATGGTTTTCCCAAAATAATATAGGCGTAGTGATCTTTAATAATGCCGCCCCAACTTGGCATTGGTGGCTGGGCGCCAATTCCTAAAAAAGACAGCCCACTTTCAATAAGAATTGCTCCAGCAAAATTGGCTGCGGAAATAATAATTACCGGTGCCATGCTGTTTGGCAAAATATGCTTCACTATTATTCTGAAATCATTAAATCCCAAAGCTCGAGCGGCGGTAACGTACTGCATCTGCTTAACGCCCATAACCTGTCCGCGGACCACACGTGCAACTTCAACCCACATCGTTAAACCAACGGCTATGAAAACCTGCCAAAATCCCTTTCCGAGAGCCAATGTAATTGCGATAACCAAAAGTAATGTAGGGATTGACCACGTAACATTTATGAGCCACATAATAGCCGCATCAATTTTTCCTCCAAAATAGCCCGCAATTGCTCCAAGAGTGATTCCAATTACCAACGAAATGAAAACTGCTACAAAGCCAATAGCCAAAGAAATTCGGATACCAATCAACATCCTACTCAACAAATCACGGCCATATTTATCGGTTCCGAGAAGGAATTTTTTTACGGAAATATATTTGTTGGGTATTTCATCTACCGAAGCTATATTCTCAAATAAGGATAGTGGATACTCTTTTTGGAGCCCCTCGGCTCCATCGGGTGTATATTCCGTTATTTCAATGGAATTTTCATTTAAGGAATATTTTGAGATTGGAATTTCAATATCAGCATTATTCTTTCCGAAGAAAAAAATGGACAATGGATTCTGTTCTTCAACTATTGCGGGAATTGTAAGCATTTCAACTGAAAAACCTGGATTTTTTGAATGTATGGAAAGATGCATTTGGTTTGCATTCTTTGAATTATCTGGCGCCAAGGCGTAGGCAAAAATAGCCACCAAAACACACAGCGTTAAAAACCCCAAACTGAAAACGCCCCAAAAATTCCTTTTGAACTTTCGGAGCGCTATTCCAGTTAATGAAGTGGTGTTTTTCACACTTCAAATCTAATAAAAATTAAGCTGTTTTATTTAGAAACAGGCATTCTGTTTATTTAATATTTCTTTTTAATATCCGCAACTTTTCCGGTTTTGATATTATTTAACTTTAAATCTTCCAACACGTGTACCGCTTCTTCAACGTACATATCCTTGCTCAGGTTTTTGTGCCATCTTTTGCGTTTTTCAGAAAGTGTTGTGTCTTTTTTCATTAATGCAGTTTCATACGGCAACGATTCAAAAGTAAGCTGATTGTCATATTCATCAATGGCATCAAAGCGCTTTGTTTCCTGCTTGCGTTGCTCGATTTCTGCACTATAGGTGTTAAAATTCAAATTTACCGTTTTTTCATCCCGCCTGTCCTTTATCCATTGGGCGTTATCATCAATTAATTTCAACTGCCCATTCTGCGCCATCCTCTTTTTGCTTTTTTGAATGGTTTCGTCATAATCTATATAACCATCCCAAACATCATATTTTGCTGCATCAATCTTATCATAAGGCAAAGGATTATCGTAATCGCGTTCACCAACATCTATGTAGCTATAACGATCTGGCATGACCACATCGCTCTTAACTCCCTCAAGTTGGGTAGAGCCTCCATTTACGCGGTAAAATTTCTGAGAAGTGATTTTTAAAGCACCCATATCGCCCAAATCATTTTTACGAAGCCATTGGTTTAAATCAATTACATTTTGAACGGTACCTTTTCCATAG
>Ga0209344_10001170_pt1 | contig 36172 bp, 19 predicted proteins | sample Cruoilmetagenom6_FD_187293 | JGI IMG/M metagenome (GOLD analysis project Ga0209344, IMG submission 187293) | Oil polluted marine microbial communities from Coal Oil Point, Santa Barbara, California, USA - Santa Barbara Oil Seep Sample 6 (SPAdes)... | ecosystem: Environmental > Aquatic > Marine...
CTCTCATGACCCCGGTAAGAAACTTTACTCCCGGAAGGTCCACTACTCCTGCCTGTCTTTGTCCCATAACCTTTTCATGGAGAACCAGTTGGATCTTACCGTATCCATATGAAAAGCTTAACAATCCTTTATCCAAGGGTCCCCATTTTTTGCTGTCTACCCATAGCAGTTCTGAGGGCGACCTGTCAAACTCCATGTCTATCCAAGCCATTGGCTGTTCCATCCCCAATCTTGTAGTGTCTTTGGGTGGATTGTATCCCCAGATGTTTCCATAAAATTTTCCTTTTCCTTCTACCCAATTTATACGGTTCATAGGATTCCAGAAACCCTGCTGATCGGTGACTATAAAACTACCGTCAGGATTTATACATACACCGTTTGCAGCCCTAAAGCCATTGGCGATGATGTCCGTCTTTGTACCGTCTTTACTAACTTTAAGTAAAGTGCCGTGTTGGGGAACGAGGGCTTCCCTGGCATGACGACCACTTTTGGCGTAATAAAAGTTGCCTTCTTGGTCTGTCTGCAATCCCATGGCAAATTCGTGAAAATGATCGGTCACCTGGTGATCATTATTGAAATTCTCGTAAAAATCCGTTTCCCCATCCCCGTTAAGATCGTTCAATTTTACAAGTTGGTCCCTGCAAATGACATATATTTCGTCTTCCACTACTTTGATGCCAAGAGGTTGAAAAAGGCCAGAGGCAATTCTTTTCCAATACAGTTTATCAGTATTGTCCGTAAGCCCTTTTACTGACCATATGTCGCCATCGGTGGTACATAAAATTCCAATATTGGCATCCTCAAGAAAATCGATTCCACTCAATTTTAATCGGCTGTCCCAGGGGTTTTCGTAGGGAGGTGTAAGTTGGTCCATTGCTATTGGTCCCTCTTCTTTCCCCTTGACTATGGCAGTAACAACTTCTTGGTTGTAATGCGGCTCCCCTCCGTGGAGATATTTATCCAGGTTTTCAGGGCCTGGGGCATTTTGAACTGTCTTGGCCAAATCCCTTACATCTGCTCCTGCTATGAACAATTTGATATTGGCAGCTGCGCCTTTATGGACTTCAAGGACAACGAAGCCATTGGAATTTATAAGGGTTGCTCCTTCTCCTTTAATTTTTACTTTTACATTTTGAGGTGCCACCCTCATTCGCAATACTTTATCTGAGGGGTCAATGTTCAATGTTCTAGTAAAGATTATTTGCCCACTGGATTGCTCCATACCAAGCCGTTCCAGAATGTTGGCTTTTCCTACGGTGTAGGAGATAATGATATTTTTACCACTGTGGTAAATTCCTTTATAATGGGACCATGCTTTTGGCAATGGGCCAAATCTTCGACCATCGCGGGCCTTGAAACGGGGGTCTTGAAATGATCCGGTATCCGGATTTGCCCATGCCGGACCTACCGGGGTTTCAAAATGTAGTTTACCAATGGTTCTAGGGTAGGTTTCATGTTTGTCGTTCAATAGAATTCCTTCCCAGTCTATAAAGCCGTCTCCGGACCAGCCACCTGCCACGCGCATCAGGTCGTGGTCGAATATCATCCAGGCATTTCCTTTGGAAACTCCGCCAGGACCGTCGTCCAGTCGGACCGCTATTCCTTTATAGGCAAAATTGTTCTTTAAATAATTTTCGTCTGCGTAGGGTCGTGGTCCGGGCGAATGAAATCGTTTAATTCCGGTTTCAGAATCTGCCAATTCATAGGTGTTGATTAAAAAATTGCCATAATCCATATCGGACCAGGGATGATATGGTTTGGACTCGGGACCTTTTGAGGTTCCTTTGGGCAAGCTGGACAAATACTCGGAATCAACATTAAAATAAGCAGTTTCGTTTTGGTCCTTGACATAATTTTCCCTGATAAATGCGATAACATCATACTTCTCCTGAGGAGTTAAAGCCATTTGTGGCGGCATTAATCCAGCTCCCTTGGTTATTGTTTGGTACATTGAATAAGGGTCGTTGCCGTACTTGAAGGGTTGTGCCCAAAATTTAAGGGAGTTGGGAATAGATCCTTCCACTTCTGGCACACCGTGACAATTTATACAGTTCGAGTTATAAATTAGACTACCGCGTTTAAGGGCCTTTCCATCGAAGGCTTCGATCATTCCTTGGTGATCAAGGTCCTTTTCATAGTCGTTTAAATCGGAATCGTCTAGGACGTAAGCTATCTGGGATTGGTCAATTGGACCTTCTTGGTCAACAGACCTTGTTGCGGTTAACCTAACTTCGTCTCCATTATATGTACCGGTACCTGAAAATAAATTCTCCTTAAATTCACCGTTTATCGTAATTGTTTTATTGTTAAGCACCATGTCCATGGTCATGGAACTGCCTTCAATAGTTATATTATGGATAGAGGTTTCCTTTAATTCCTTAGAAACCATGCTTCCTATATAGTTATCGCCGTTTTTTTGAAGTTTAAAAGTGCCCGTATGTATATCCTGTTGTGATATATAAATTTCATAATCCCAAATGCCTTGATATTCCCTTTCGGTTGAACAGTTAAGACAAGTACTGAACGCAATGAACAACGAAATAATAGATAGAATTTTACTTTTCATATGAAAATCAATGTGTGTTAATTTATACTTCTTTATACAATTATATCTTAAGGAAAATCCCAGTTTTCCGGGCCTTATGGACGATCAAAAACTTTTGTAATTTCTTCAAGTGTGCTGTAGGTTGTTAGATAGGTTTGGTAATACGCTCAAATTATCCAAATTAAATTGGGTATTAGGTATGGATATTAGCTTTAAACTGTACTATTTTGACAAATTGAAACAAGTAAAAATAGGAAATATGTAATTGTTCTATAGCCAAGTGGTTGATTGTCAGTATCTATGATCGTATATAGTGATGGGCGTTTTACTTCAATTGTTGCTGTCAATGGTTTGGCCACCTAAAATATGCATGTATTCGATTTTCATTTGGAACAAATAGGTTAGTTATTTAGAATTGCTTGGCATTGTGCTTTGTTGCAATATTATTAGATGCACTAGGGTTGTGGCAGAGATGGTGTTTCTTCATTTTTCCTATACCCATCCAAGTAGCCTTTTAAAATGAAAATGGTCCTTCAGGGATAATTTCCCAAAGGACCATTAATTTTTATATTTGGAGTTTTATCCAAACAAAACCAGGGCAGACAGTCTATAGGCCGGTAATTGTATAGGTCTTGTCTTTTGTGGTTTTGAATTCCACTATACCGTTCTTAAGTTTTTTTAGCTTGATTGGCGTGCCATCCGATAGAACTTTTATTTTTCTATCTGTTTTTAGTTTACATGGCATACCTGCTTTTGACAAAATCTCCAGGGATGTTAGAGCTTTGTTCTTCCAGCTAAAATCGAGTTCAAAACCTCCTCGGGCACATACGCCATCAAAATGTCCATCGGTCCATTCGGAGGGAAGTGCGGGCAACAAATCTATATACCCCTCATGGGATTGTAGCAACATTTCCGTAATTCCTGCTGCTACGCCCAAGGAACCGTCCACTTGGAATTGTCCTGCACATATGGCAAATAATGAAGGAAAACATTGTTCCTTTAGATAGCCTTTAAAAACTTTATTGGCCCGGTCTCCGTCTCCCAATCGAGCCCATAGGTTGGTTTTCCAAGCTCTGGACCAGCCCGATGCGCCATCGCCCCTTAATTCCAGAACTTTTTTCACGGGTTCAATTAATTCCGGTGTCTTGTTCACTGAAATTACCTTTCCGGGATATAGGCCATACAAGTGGGAAGCATGTCTGTGGTTTTTCTCCATTTGACCATAATCTTCCGTCCATTCCTGAAGGGTTCCATCTTTGCCAATTTGGGAGGGTACCAAACGTTTTCTGGCTTCCAGAACTTTTTTTGCATAGTCAATGTCCTTGTTTAGGATTTCAGAAGCTGATCCATAATAGCTGAATAGGTCCTTTAGAACTTGCATGTCTATGGTAGATCCTGCAGCAATGGTAGTAAAGTAGTACATTCCTGTTATTTCATCATAGAAATATTTATATCCCTTTCCCTCTGGAGGATTTTCTGGAGAATTGGACGGATTGGTTACCAACCAGTCCTTACCGGGATACTGAACAAGGAAGTCCATAAAGAAATCTACCGAGCCTTTCATGATTGGGTATATTTCTTTCAGATATTCCTCGTCTTGGGTAAAGAGGTAATGTTCCCACATATGGGTGGTAAGCCATGCTCCCCCAACGGTAAAGGTACCCCAGGTAGGTCCATCCATTGGAGCTGCAACCCTCCAGAGATCGGTGTTTTGATGAAAGACCCAGCCACTGGCGCCATAATGCTCTTTGGCTACTTGGGCACCTTGATCCGTTAACTCCTTTATCATAGTGCTCAAAGGCTCTGATAGTTCCGATAGGTTCCCAGATTCAACGGCCCAATAATTCATTTGGATATTGATATTGGTGGTGTACTTGGAGTCCCATGCCGGATTCATATCATTATTCCATATACCTTGTAGATTGGCGGGTTGGGTACCGGGCCTGGATGAGGAAATTAGAAGATATCTTCCAAAATTATAACAGAGGGAGGCCAACTGTGGGTCTGGGTTGTTTTGGGCATTGCCCAAACGCTCATCGGTCGGTAAAAAAGAACTTGGGGTGGTCGGCAAGGTTAAGGAAACCCTGTCAAAGAAACCCTTGTAATCGGTCAAGGCACTTTCTTTAATTTTGGTAAATGTATTTTGATCCAATTTCGCCAGCATTTCTGCAACCCGAGCTTGTTGGTCCCCACTTACGTCCTTGTAATTCACAAAATTAGTGGCGGCTACAAAATAGAGGGTTACGGCATCTGAATTTTTTATACTTAGAATGGTGTCGTCCATATCCATACTACCGCCTTCTGGATAGGCCTTGATCTGTGCCTCATATTTTAATTTGCCTTCAATGCCAAGATAATCGGCAGATTTCCCTGTAAGCCGTAATTGGCCATTTCCAATACCGTCCATTTGAAAGTAGTCCGTGGCATAGTTGGAGTGGGCAGAATTTCTGACCCCTCGCAATTCGGCGTCAAATGAAATACTACCAGGTTTATCCGCTGTTATTCGGATGGCAATGGTTTGGTCTATGGCAGAGGCAAATACTTCTTTGGTGTAGTTTACATTGTTTACGGTGTAGGTGTCCGTAACAATTCCGGTTTTTAGGTCTAGGGATCTTTTGTAGTTTTCAACACTATCATTGCCAAAGAACAAATGTAAATTGGCCATGGATTGGTACTTCATTTGTTCCACAGGGTATCCCATCATGGTGCGCCCAAAGAGCTTATGTGCCTTTATGGGTTCCCCGTTAAATATGAGTTTCTGAATCTCAGGTAAGTGCTTATAACCTCCTTTTACCACACTATTGTAGGGACCTCCTGTATAATAGGTGTCTTCATTGAATTGTATTATTTCCTCTCCATATTTGCCATATACCATTGCGCCCAGGCGTCCGTTTCCAACAGGAAGGGCCTCTTCCCACTTGGTTGCAGGTTGATTGTACCAAAGCACTGTGGCAGGATCAAAAGAAGCCTGGTCGGTTTTGGACAGCCGGTCCTGATTTGTGCTATTTTGGGCAATCAAAAAATTCCCCATAAGGAAGGTTGTACAAAGTAATAGTTTTTTTAAATCCATAATGTGTATTTGTTAATTGATGCTGCTATTAAATTTTTGTTTTATTATGAAACTCAATTTTGAGAAGTCAGTAAGACGTACTTAAAATTGCAAGTTGAACTACTCCCGCCTTTTTTGGCGGGATCTAGGTTCAATACCTCGACCCTAGGGTCGATTCCTATTATTGGGTTCAGGGCCTGCCTTTGTCGGCAGACAGGCCTGCCTTTGTCGGCAGACAGGCCTGCCCTGAGATTTAATACCTTTTATTACTACGATGAATCTTTCAGTCCCTTATCAACTATCCAATTATTTGATGGTGTTTTGGTCGTTAAAATGATGAAGGCTATACAGGTTCATTTTTTTATCTATTCTAGGGGGTGCTACTTTGTTTATGATAAACCTTGACCTCATTTATGCCATTCCAGTCATCGGTTTCATTTCCACGGCCAATAATCTTTATGAAACGTGCTTTTCTGGAAATGGAATAGGTGTCAAAAGCAGCTGTGGTTTTGGTATTGGATAAACCTTGTTTAACTGCCAGATAGGTTTGATTGTCCCTAGAGATTTCTATGTCAAAATAATTAAACTTTGTCTGTCCATTTTTAAAGTTGATCCCTAAATCACAAAGCTCATAGACTTCCCCTAAATCATAAAGGAGGTATTCGCCATCCCCTTTGGCAGTCCATGCTGTAGCAGGATTGTCGTCCAAAGTGTTTTCTGGGTCGGTTGTGGAACTGGATTCCACTGAAATGGGGGTAACTTCATCACAAGTGGTATTGGCTACCTCTGGCCTGCCATCCGGGAAATACAAGTCTATAATGTTTTGAATTCTATTTACAGCTGCCAGCCCTTCAGCTTCACCGTAGTCATCCCACCATTTTTTAAGGAAGCCGGGATAATAACTTTGTGAAGCATGATCATAAAAGGAACTGTTCAGGATTTTGGTTTCAGGGAAATCTTCCAATCCAAAATTCCTAAATGTGGTGTTGTCCAAAGGGACTATGGTTTTATAAAATGATAATTGATCGTATACGGCAGTGGATTTTTTTAAATTACTGTTATGTATTTCTGCTTCCAAGTTTTTAAAGTCTACAGGGTGAATTCCCCAAAAATGGATAAGTGGGCGTAAATCATAACCAGCTGCCTGAGACATTCTTAAGATTCTATCATCTGTTGGAATCTCGTTTACGCGGTTTGGGAACGAATAATTTATCTCTCCTCTGTCCCACATTTTACTAGTGTTTGCATAGAAATGCTCAATAGCTTCCCAGTTAAAGAGTCGGACTATGTCCGCATATTTTGCATGCCCCCTTGGTTGGTATGAGAATTCTTGGCGGTATTCACCAGTTTTGGAACTCATGGGGTTCCCTGTTCTGAAATTTTCAGTGATCATCCAACTTATGGCAGCCTCCTCAATGGAATGTGATATTCCATAGCCGTTAAAGGATTCTTCAAAAGCCTTGTTCAGCTCTACACCAAATTTTTTGTTATGAACAGCTACCCAAAGGAAATTGATCATAGATTCAATTTCACCCTTAAACTTATAGATTTTTTCTGCGTGTCCCTGTTCGTGGAACAATACATTGGTCAAATACCCTCTTTCATTTCTGGGACCATCTGTTAAATAGCTGCTGTGATAACCTTGGTAATCAGTATAAGGGTCGTAATCTACATTTGATTGTGGATACCCGGGGAAGTTTGCCTTGCCTCTTTTGATGACGTCTACTTGCATGTAGATTACCGTCTTGGATCTTAGGAGTGGCCGTCCAAGAAGTGTTGAAATGGCATCCATGGCCATATCCCAATCATTCATGGTTGTTTCAATGCCATCAAAAGCATAAATCCATGACGTTGGTACCTGCATCATTACTTTGTCCGTTTCAATATCCGTCCAGGGAGCAGCGCGCAACCTTTCTACATTTAACCAATCGCTCAAACTTGTCTTATTGGCTACGGTTCTTGCATAATAAGGGGAACGAACCACATTCTCTAAGGTAATATTAAGGATGCCCAAATCATTTTGATATGGTATATTTATATATACACCGCCTCCCAGCGGATTGGCAATGGTAGTTGTAGTACTGTTTATTGTATACTTTGTTGTTACGCGATCCATTCTTTTAATGGTCGGTTTTTTGGTTAAATCCCAGGTATGTGCACCCACTAAAATCGTTGCCCCAATACCCACCAATGACGATGGAACGGTTACTTTTGCAATACTTCCCGGTGCCAAATAGCAACCTGTTGGCCTCCTTGCATCTTCGGTTTCATAGTTGGCCGGTGTACCTGGTTTACGTACATGGGTTCCATTAATTTTAATAGTGAAACTTTTGGAGGCATCAGCTGGTGGTGCAACCGATCCTGGGAAATAAGAAGAGGTTTTAAATAATCTATTGTTAAATAATTGGGGATATGCCACTAGGTTGGCTTCGGTGTACGAGTAATCAATGACAGATTGCATAATTACCAACATTAAGTTCTCAAGTTCGTAACCCGATGCTGTTCTGTCAAAACCTCCTTTAGTTCTATTATTTGTAGTAAATAGACCGCCGTATTTGGATTCGTACAGTGCAATTGCCTCTAAGCCTAATTTGATAACCTTAATATTATCAGTAAATAATTCACTTTCCTTGGCAATAGCACTGCCCAATGCTTCCAAATCGGTTGCCGATAATGTGGTTTTACCTAAAAGATGCCTTTTAACTTTTTTTAATTCAACTAAAAGTCCAGTATTGTCTGGTGCATTAAAATTGGTTGCACCAAGTAAATAGGGATCTTCAAAGGTGTCGTGGTTTACCTTGTTATTGTAGGTCCACAAAGAATTGGAACTATTCCCTGTTTTTGCGGGTAGAAGGACCATGTTTGCCAATGGGCCGAATGTGTTTGCAGTGCTATGGGCCTTCTCCAAGAACAAGTCATGAGCAAAAATTGATATTGTTAGTGCTAACAGGTGCAAAGTTAACAACTGTTTGAGCCATAGGTTGTTTTGCATATCTAAGCTTTGTTTAAATTATGGTTTAAGAAGCTTACAATTGGTTTATTAAAATAACTTCCGTTATAGAAAATCCTTAGTGTTTTAGAGGTACAATATTATAATTATAAGATATAAAACAAGCATAACTTATTGGCACAATACTATACTATTTCAATAAAAAAGGATCCGATGCGGGGTATGGTCATTTAAAGAGAAATAGCTGTAATAGCTTCAGTAAAATTCCAGTTTTAAACACACCATTCAATTCTTACGAGTAAAATCCCACTGTGCCAATAGTTTTGTTTCAGGATCCAATTTTATATTCTTAGGTTCTGATTCGCAGGGAATCGATATTTTTATTTTTCGCTTATTTAGTTGTATTATTTCCTTTTTTATAGAGTTGTTTTCTTGGAAAAGTATATCCAATTCCAGGGGCATATTAAAGGTGAATTTTTTAGGCTGTATTTGGGTCAATTCAATTTCGACGGCCTTATATTTAGAATTATAACTCCATGTGCCTTTAAGATTAATGTTGCCCCCTTGGAAAAGCCATTGGTTAAAAAATTGGGTAAGATCCTTACCCGATGCCCTTTCTAGGGCCATTCTAAGGTCCATTGTGGTTGCATTTCCATTATAAAATCTATGATAGTAATCCCTTATTCCCTGTTGAAAGGCTTCTTCCCCAACATAGTTGCAGATCATATGGGTAATCCATGCCCCTTTTTGATAAGTAAGTCCAGAAGAAACCTTTTTCATATCCGTAAGGTTATCATGCACTATTCGGTAATCCTCATTGTCTTTGGATAAATTGAAAACGGTATTCCTTGATTTTTTTAATTCCTCCACAAAGGCATCCTCTCCATAGGCATGTTTAATAAACCTCATAGTGAAGTAGGTGGTAAGCCCTTCGCTCAGCCATACATCGTCCCAATCGTATTCGGTAACGGCATTGCCGAACCATTGATGGGCTATTTCATGGATCACTACATTTCTCCACCGAATACTTCTATTCCCATCAACCGATTTGTCCCCGTATAATATGGCCGATGCGGCTTCCATACCCCCACCAACACTATTGGATTGAATGTTGGCCAGTTTCTCATAGGCAAAAGGCCCAACGTAATTGCTGAAAAATTCAAGGGCTTGCTTTGTAGGGGTTGCAAAATCATAAAAGCCGTTTACTCTATCTTGTTTGTAAACCCAGGTTTGAATGGATTTTCCGTTAAAAGTGTCTACGTATTGCACGGCAAATTCAGCAACACCCAGCACATATAGCCAACAGGCAATGGGAACCGATTGTTTCCAATGGGTCAACTTTTGTCCATCGTTTAAGATGCTTTCCTCCATTTTTAAGCCGTTGGAAACCACTTGATATTTAATGGGGGCGGTAACAATAAATTCGCAGGTAGCCTTGTCGTAAGGATGGTCTACAGTTGGCAGCCAGTTTCTGGCCTTGTTGGGCCAGTTATCACTAAAAAATGTTCGATCCCCATATTTGTTCGGAGCAATCTTTAAACCTTCATTTGGAATTCCTTCATATTCTATAGTGATGCTGCGCTCTTCGTTTTCGCTGATAGTTGGCAGGTTTATAAGGAGTACGTCCAAATCATGGCTGTATTCCAAGGCCTTGCCATCTGATAGGATCTGTTTAACCAACATGCCCTTATTGGCCAATTTTTCACTTTTATTGATCAGGTCGAGGCGCAATGTTTTGATGCCCTCGGTTTTAAATTTAACCAAAAGGGTAGCGGTTGCCTTAATTACATCGGTCTTATCGGATAAGGTGATGTCAAAGGTATAGTGAACCACATCTATATTCGGGTTTTTGGGATAATTATCCGCAAAGGAGGTATACGGAGCGACCAGACAACCGATTAGCACAAGTGTCCTTATGATATTTTTTTTCCAATTTTTCATTTTATATCCTTTTTAAATTTTCAAATCAATAATATGATCTACACTTATTTTTTTAATATCAGAATAATTTAGACTATATGTCAAAGATTTACGACAGATTCTGATTCCTTGCATTCCAATAAAAGTTTGCTCAACTCCAGCACTTTTTGGGGGTTGCTCTCCCATAGATTGTTGGTTTCATATGGGTCCGTGGATAAATCATAAAGTTCCCCAAAGGTTTTTGTTAGGTCCTCGGAATCCCCTGGGACATCTCCCAATGTCTCACCTTCTATATATTTCCATTTTCCCATCCTAATGGCAAAAGTACCCTTATAGGAATGAAATATTCTTATTTGTTTGTCCGATTCCTCTACCTCTTGGCCAAAAAAGGCAGGAAGTACATTGTAGCTGTCTTCCCCGCCGGCAGCTGTGGTTCCGGTAAGATTGGAGAATGTTGAGAACATATCCGTTAAGCTAATTATTTGCTTACTGGTAGTTCCTTTTTTTATATGGCCCGGCCATCGGGCTATGAAGGGAACACGATGGCCTCCTTCCCATATGCTTCCTTTGTACCCTTTAAAATTTCCTGCCGAAAGATGGGTATTGGCACCTTTTCTAGGACCATTATCACTGGTAACTATAACCAAGGTATTTTTGGAAAGATTGTACTGTTCCAAGGTTTCCATGATTCTGCCAACGCTCCAATCCACAACGGTTACCAAATCGCCCCTTGGACCTTCCTTGCTTTTTCCCTTGGCAAACCCAGGGGGTAAAAAGGGGATATGGGGAGACGATAGGGCAAGATAAAGAAAAAATGGTTTTTTGTTGTTGGTCTTTTGGGTTCTATCAATAAATTCAGTTGCCTTTTGTGTAAATTCCAAGTCTACATTTTCTTCAGACCAATTTGGAACCATCAATCCTTTTACCACTCCAGGAAGTTGGTCCAATGAGTCTGCTATTAATATGGAAGGAATGCCTACGGTGTGTTTGTTTTCTATAAATGTATAGGGAGGGTCGCTTGTGGAACATCCGAAAGTGCCAAAAAAGTAATCAAATCCCAAATCGAGCGGTCCCCTCGAAACTGGTTTGGTAAAATCAATATTCTCTTCGTTCTGCCTTACAATACCTGAATAATCTTCCGACTCGTTTAAGTCGTCCTGCAGCTCATACCCATTTTTTGTTTGCCAATTCAATCCTACATGCCATTTTCCTATACTGGCGGACGTATATCCCTTTTCTTTGAGTAAGGAAGCAAGGGTTGTTCTATCTTCATCTATCAAGGGAGTTTCGTCATAGCCAAGTAAAACAGCTTTTTTTAATCTTGTCCTCCAGGAATAGCGCCCAGTTAAAAGGCCATAACGGGAGGGCGAGCAAACGGAGGAAGGACTATGGGCATCGGTGAACATTATACCTTCCGAGGCAAGTTTGTCCATATTTGGGGTTGGTATGGCAGACTGGGGATTGTAACGGCCAACGTCGCCGTAACCCATGTCATCGGCCATGATGAATACTATATTTGGTAATTCCTTTGTTGTGTCTTTTGACTGCTTGGAATTGTTGCAGGCCAACATCAATAAAAATATGGTGAAAAGGCTATATAATTTATAGTGACAGCGTACTCCTATTTTTTTGCGTGTAATTTTCATTGTTCATTATAGGTTAATTATGTGGTGGGGATAGAGTGGCCGGACGAAATTCGGTCAATCCTTTTTCTTTAATGGTTCTTTCAACATCTTCAATTTTTGAGGGAACAAAGTCACTTAAATTTTCGACCCCGTCCTTGGTTACCACTACAACATCTTCAATCCGGATATAAAGTTGTTCCTCAGGAATGGGAAACATGGGGTCTATTGTAAAAACCATACCAGGTTTTAGGGGAATGTTGCGCACATTGCCTACGTCATGTACCGCCATGCCAACAGGGTGTTGAAAATGGGCAGTTGATGACAAGGCTTTTTCTACAGCTTTTAAATGTGAAGGATTTGCAAATGTTTTGCCAACGAGGTATTGTTTCATATCGGCAGAGGCAAGCTCTAGTACTTCACTAGAGGTAACCCCCGGTTTAATATACTTTAATAAGGCATCCCTGTAGGCTACTACAAAATTATAAAGTGCGCTCTGTGCCTTATTGAATTTTCCATTTACCGGCCATATGCGTGTAACGTCGCTAGTGTAATAATGGTAATCAGGGGCATAATCCATAAGTACAAGATCACCGTCGTTTAACTTATCTGTCTTACGGTAATAGTGTCCCATACTGGCATTGGTGCCACCACCAATTATGGAAGCATACCCATCACCTCTTGCTCCATTTACGTGAAAAATATATTTTGCCGCAGCATCCAATTGATATTCATAAATACCGGGATTTGTAGATCTCATGGCTTCCATTATGCCTAGACCTGCTATCTTGGTGGATTTCCGAATTACCTCTATCTCCTTTTGGCTTTTGATGATCCTCATAGAATCTAAAATGGGGGAGAGGTCCTTAATGACAAATTGAGGGAAACGTTCATTTAACAATCCTTTAAATCTAGCCTCGCGAGAGGGGCGGCCATCCCAGGGATCAGATGAAATACGGGCCTGCAATGCCAATAATTGGTCTCTACTGTCCGTGCCCTTTTCAGCGGGGCTTAAAGGTACGTAGAGTATTGGTGCAGGCGGTGTAATTAATCCGCTACGAATAAGGTCAGAGGATAAAAATTCCAAGCCCTTTACAAAATTGACACCCGTAAGCTGCTTTATCAAATCGGCATCTTCGGCCGAAAGGGTTTTGCCTTCACTGTTGTCCTTTCCCTTGTTTTGATGTGGTAGGTAAAGTGTAGAGGTTTTGTTTTTTCCATTAAGTAGTAAATATGAATGGGGGGACTCAATACCGCATAAATAATAAAAGTTATTGGACTGTCTAAAAATACCAAAGGAGGCGGTGCCTTCCGAACCTTGAACCAGTGCCAAAGCATTTGCGCCGATTTTATTGAAAATGATTTCTCTACGTTGGGAAAAATCCTCAGCAGAGAAATCAGTTTGAAAAGTGGGCTTGTTTTGGGCAAAACCAAGATGGGTAGATATGATTGTTAGAAGCAGTAATAAAGGAATCAATGCTTTTTTATTTTTTTTACATCTGGCGTTCATAATTTATCTCTTTTTATTAATGGTGGTTTGTTTGATCATAGATTCTATGCATGCATTTCCTAAAATTGATTTTCGACGGTATATTGGGGGGCAAATAGAAAATTTATTGTATCTGACCACTGTTTACTGAAATACAGATATCCCGTCTTTTTCATATTCTTTTTAGGCTAAAAAACAACCGGGTTTATTATGCCCAAAAAGAAAGTGCATTAATAGGGGTTCCTATCTAGCCTTTATGGCTAAAGGGTTGGATTGGACGTATCTCTTCCTTTCCAGATTCTTTTCTTCCGAATATTTTGCTGTTTTGGTTCTTAATTCACTTAGAATTTTCGAGCCCTCGTATTCACTTATCAAATTGTGCATTTCCCGAGGGTCGTTCTTTAAATTGAACAGTTGTTCAAATTCTGGTTTTTTGTTTTTAAAATCTACATCCTGTTCCTCCCAACTCCATTGATGGTGTCCGTACATTCTTATATATTTCCAATCTCCCATTCTTATTCCTTCGCTAAAAGGGGTGTCCCTACCTGTAAACAGGCTTTCTAGAAAAAGTTCATTTCTCCATTCTTTTTCAGTGCCATCTATTAATGGCAGAAGACTTTTTCCCTGCATGTTGGCAGGAGGTTCTATTCCGGCATAGTCGAGAATTGTTGAGGTAATATCAAGACTGGAAACTAGATTATCTATTGTAATTCCCTTTTTGTCTTTGGGGAGCCTGGGGTCATAAATAAAAAATGGTATTTTCTCTACCATATCGTACAGAAGTGCTTTTCCGGACATTCCATATTCACCCATTAAAAGTCCATGGTCGCTGGCAAAAACAATAATGGTGTTCTCACTCAACCCTTTTTTTTCCAGGGATTTCATCAAATCTCCGATTACCTGGTCCATCCCCGATATTTGCTGATAATATCGTATATAATGTTCCTTACAGGATTCTCTGCTATAATCATAAATATAGGTGCCCGTAGCCCTTCCTTTACTTTGGTCCAACATTCTCTTGGGGATGTTTACATAGGGATCTGTACCTGTTTCAGCGGGAATAGTGATATCCACATCCCTATACATGGTATCATAGAAAGGTCTACCTTTTAATTTGGGGTATTCATTTGCCGGAATCCTAGCTTTTGCGGCCAATTCATTATTGGGGTACATGGAAACTATTTGGCTACCATGTGGAACTGAAAAACTGACCGATAGGCTAAAGGGTTTGTCCTCAGGAATCCCATCCAGGAATTCCTCAATTTTTTCGCCCATAATAGGTGTAATAATATCTTCTTTGGAATCGGCATAATCTTTACAATTCTCAAGTTCTTTAGGCCAAAATTCGGACCATCCGTCATGAGCGCTCCAAAAGTCGAATTTTTCGGAAGCCTTACCTTTAAAGGTGTAATATTCAATCCCGAATTTGCCAACAAACCCAGAATAATATCCATTGGACCTAAGGAGTTGGGGGTATGTCTGCATCCATTGGTCCTCGGTCAATTGATACTTGGTGGAGAAGCCAACTCCATGGACCCGTTCATACATTCCGGTAAAGAAAGATACCCTACTGGGACTGCAGACCGGAGCGGCAATATAGGTGTTCTTAAATCTGACCCCCTTTTTTATCAATTTATCCGCATGGGGTGTTTTTAATACGGGGTGCCCCATGGCACCAAAAGTATTGTCACGTTGATCATCACTTAAGAGAAAGATGATGTTGGGCTTCTTTTTTATTCGGTTTTCTTGTTCGTTCTTTTTAAAGGAAACGCTGTTGATCCACAATATAACCAATCCAGTAGTCAATATTAAAGGTATAAATTTATTAAACTTCATTATTAAGGATTTTGTAGGCTGATAGTTTTTAAGCACCGCAATTGGGTTGTCCAATAAATTAAAAAGAGTAGCAGAGAAAAAAATCTGCTGCTACTCTTTACTAACTCAATTCTTTGAAAAATTCAATTCAACTTGTATAATATTTTGATACTATATCATTGCAATGATATAACATTCACTGTTCGGGTTTTTGTTTAATCAACATCCCACCAAACGCCGGCACCAAATTTCTCCTCTATAATTCCTGGTTGCGCACTAATTGCTCCATTAAATCCGTCTGGATTGGATATGGCCTCACTATGAGGGTAAGGTTTTCTAACGATTGTGCCTTTTCCTGGATATAAGGATTCCACGGGTTCTGTTGTGGCTACATAAGTAGGGAAGCCCGTACGGCGTACTTCGGCCCAACCTTGGTTACCGTCAGGGTAAAGAGCGCACCATTTTTGTTCTCCGATCAACTCCCTTTGATCAACACCTCCATTGAAATCTACAAGTGGTTCTGAAAGATAGGTCCCAACATCCAAACCGTACTCTTCAAAGCTGGCGGTAATAGCGGCTTCATAAGCCTCCTCTGCCGTCATTCCAACATTCCAGCCATTGAGGGCCGCTTCTGCAAGTATAAAAAGTACTTCTGAATATCTCATAATTCTCGTAGGTGAATCGGCAGAACGAAATTCTGCAACTCCCATGATGGAAAGATCAGGAGTGTTCTGCCCTAGCGTGCCAAGGGGAAGTCCTACATACTCTCCGCTCGTGGCTGCTGGATCGGCATATACTGCGAGCCTACCTAAATCGTTTCTTGTTTTTAGGAAATCTATCATATAAGCCGAGGTAACGTTCTCTTGTTTGGCAGCTTGGGTTGGATCCATATAGTATGGACTACGATAGGTGGCATCCTCGGGAAGCCAATACTTGAAGGCGGCACTTTCGTTGGAATCAATAATAGGATAGGTACTGGGATCTGCCATAATTTCCTCAATACCACTTTTGGCCGTTGTAGGATCTACCAAGGACATACGCATATAAACGCGCAACAACAGGGAGTTGGTAAACTTTTTCCACATGGACATGTCGCCATTAAAGATTACATCTGCCGTACCCATACTCTTGGAGGTATCTATCATTGCGTTGGCAGCTTTTAATTGTGCAATAATATCCATGTATATGCTCTGCTGTGAATCATATTTAGGGTATATGGTTGCGTTATCGCTATCATCTGCCAAAAGTGCTTCCGAATAGGGAATATCACCATACCAATCCGTCATATTTTGAAAGGCATAAGCTTTCATTATTTGAGCTACGGCAAGGGCATTGTCATCCCCGGCCTCTTCGGCCAGTTTAATGGCTACCTGTAAATTTTTTAGGTGTCCGCTATAAACATTAAAATTTGTTCCAGCTCCGGTTTGCTCATAACGGTCGTTCTGTACATACACATCGCGCACATTATATCTGGCCCAACTTACCTCAAAATTAAGAATTGGGTTGTACGTTTTTGCAATACTTATTTCCGCATCGGTAATCATGGTTTTATAAGGAACCGATGTGAGGTCGTTGGGGCTGGTGTTCATTTCTTCAAAGTCCTCCGTACAGCTATAGGTCAAGGAACTTAGGATAATTGCTGATAATAATTTTATATTTATGTTCATCTCATGTTAAGTTTAAGATTACAATTAATTATTTGGTTTTTAGAAAGTAATTTTAGCCCTGAATCCAATATTTCTTGCCGATGGATTGGATGCAAATTCCGATCCTTGGGAGGATAAACTGGCATCTTTATTGGATACCTCTGGGTCAAAATTCTCATTTTTCTTGTAAAGTAAAGCCAGGTTTCTTCCAAAAATTGAAAGATCCATAGCCTTAAGGCCAATTTTACTGATCAATGTTTTGGGTAGTGAATAGGATATGGTAATCTGTCTTAATTTCACATAAGAAGCATCATATAACCATCTTTCCGCCCTAGCAAAGGAATTCCATCTAAAACCGTCCAAGTCTTTATAGATGTTGTTAGGGGTACCGTCTTCAAATACCCCATCAAAAAGGTATCCACCTCCGTCTGCCAAGGGTTCTCTTACACCCACTCCGTTAGGGTTTAGACCCACGGTGCTTGTCAAGGCTCCAGTGGCCCAACCATCTTGGTTGGTCCTGGAATATACATCACCACCTATTTTGGCATCTATAAGTACACTTAAATTGATATTCTTATAATTGAAGGAATTATTAAGTCCACCTATCCAATCCGGCATTAGGTTCCCCAATTTTTTTATTTCACTGGTCAAGGGTACGCCACTGGCATCCACTATAGGTTTTCCATTTTCGTGGTATACAAAACCTTTCCCCCACATATCACCATAGGAACCACCAACATCTGCTACTACATTGATCTGATTGCCTTCCGTTTTGAAGAGTTCCAAGCGTTTGATGTCGCCATTTAAAGCAATAATTTCACTTGTGTTTGTGCCGTAATTGGCAGTTACGTCCCATGAGAAATCTTTGGTCTGTATCGGGGTTCCGTTCAAAATCACTTCAACTCCCTTGTTGTCTACCTGACCGGCATTGATGATTTGTGTGTTATATCCAGAGGTTGGAGATACGGGAGCGCTCAAAATTTGATTTTTTGCAACCGAGTTATAAAGAGTTACATCAATTCCCAATCTATTGTTGAAGAACTTCAGATCCAATCCAAGTTCTTTGGAGGTAATAAGCTCATTTACCAGATCGGCAGGGGGCATTGTGCTGCTGAGACTAAAGGCTGGGTTTTCTCCATAAGGTGTAGCGGCACTATACGTGGCATCCAATCTATACGGATCCGTATCGTTTCCAACTTGCGCGATACTTAGACGAACTTTTCCAAAACTAAGTATGTTTCTATCTGTTTTAAAGGTTTCGGAGAATATCCAACTCGTAGTAGCTGAGGGGTAGAAGTAAGAGTTGTTACTACTTGGTAAAGTAGAGGACCAATCATTTCTACCGGTCAAATCCAAATATACCTGACTCTTATAACCAAGAGAGAGGGAGGCGAAGGCACTTTGAATTTCCTTTTCCCTTTGGTAATAAGTGGTAGTCGGTGTTTCCTTGGCATTGGACAAAGAATAGATGTTGGGTACTACCAATCTATCTACGGATGAAGTTTGTAGTCTATATTGGTTGTTCATGATATTGGCACCCAAGTTGGCGTTCAATGACAAGTCATCTGTGATGTTCTTAACGGCAGAGAGTAATACATCTGCATTTATTTCCTGTCTAAAGTAATTGCTTACACCGTATCTTCCTTCTGGGTCATTGTTACCGTAATAAGCCCTTATAAGCTCAACTTGTTCATTGGAATAATCTATACCCGCTCTCGTAGATAGGCTTAACCAGTCGTTGAACTGATATTTAAGGGAGCTTGAACCAATAAGTCTGTTTTTGGTCTGTGGGTTTAGGTTTTTATACTGTATCCAATAAGGGTTGTTATGCCATCTGTTGATCCAGCTAATTTGGGTTCCATCGGGGTTTTCTATGTTGTTTTTCATATAGTCCCAATCCACTTGTCTTGCCGTCCATATAGTCTGCATCCCGATGTTGTTGAAGGTATAACCTGCCCCGTTCAAATTGCCATTGGAATTGATATAGGAAGCCTTGGCTTCAAATGAAAGCTTATCCGTTAAATTGGTATTGCCGGAAAAGTTAATGGTATTCTTAACCTGATTGGTGTTCGGTACCATACCGGTTTGATCCGAGTTGGTTATGGAAAGACGCATATTGCCCCAATCGCCACCGTTGGTAAGGGCAACATTGGTAATCCTGGTAATCCCGGTTTCATAAAAGTTCTTTATGTTATTGGGATGGGAGACCCAAGGAGTAGGTGTACGCTCTCCGGTCACAGGGTCTACGGGCGAGTTAAATTGTGGTAGGGAAAGAATTTCCCCAGGGGTTTGTGGAAAACCGGCCTCTACTGCCCAGTATAATTTTCCGCCAGGCGCAATATCTTCGGCCTGGACCGTATAATCCAATCGGGGACCAAAACTTTCATCCACACCGTCATTACTACCTCCGTTCAGACCGTCTTTATACCAAAATTGTTGTCCACCACCTTGTCCGTATTCATTTTGATAATCAGGAAGTAAAAATGGACTGCTGAGGGTAACTGTGTTCTCTACGGCTACTGAGAATCCTTGTCCTTTTCCAGATTTGGTGGTAATCAGTACAACTCCATTGGCTCCTCTGGAACCGTAAAGTGCAGCTGCGTTTCCACCTTTTAGAATAGTCATTTCAGCAATATCGGACGGGTTGATGTCCGCTGCACCGTTACCCATATCGGTAAAGTCATAACCCCCTCGAGTACTGGATACGATGGTGTTGTCTATTGGTATTCCATCTACAACGAAAAGCGGTTGGTTGTTACCGGTAAGCGACTGGTTTCCCCGAATTGTTATTCTGGAAGAAGCTCCTACGTTACCATTTGAATTGTTTATTAAAACCCCCGCCGATTTTCCTGCCAAAGCATTGATCACATTGGTTTCGGAGGTGTTTTTAATGTCGTCACCGGAAAGCTCCTGAACTGCATATCCAAGGGCCTTTTTCTCCCTTGTTATACCCAATGCCGTAACTACTACTTCCTCCAATTGGGAGGCATCTTCCTCCAAGGTTACGGAAATATTGGATTGTCCGGATACACTTATTTCCTTATTGACGAATCCTAAATAGGAAACGATCAATACCGCGTTTGGACTGGATACTGAAATAGAGAATTCCCCGTCAAAATCAGTTTGGGTGCCATTGGTAGTTCCTTTTTCCAATATGTTGGCTCCAGGTAAGGGAAGTCCATTGTTGTCTAAAACCACCCCGGTAATTTGTTGTTGGGGGGTAAACAGTTTATTGGAATAGGTCGTGGCCGTTGGGCTTGTTGCCTCATTAAGGGCTCTTGTTTCCGAGGCGTAATTCTTACCGCTGGGAAAGGCCACCATGGCACTTAACATAAGTGTTAAGGATGGCTTTATGACCATGTCAAATTTAAACTTCCGGGGTAATTCTTGCCTAAGCTTGGTTTTTTTTGTCATACCATAAAATGTTTAATGTTAGATAATGTTCTGTTGTTGTCCGTTAGGTGTTCTGCGTAATTGCATTTTTCCGGTTCAATAGGTTTTCAGTATGATACTTGGGCCAATGTTAAGCGGTCTGGAATTATTATCCCTTTAAGTTGAAAGATTTTGTTGCTTTCAATGGTGGGAACAAAATATAACCAATTGCTCCATGTTGCAGTTTGTATAATAAGAATCTTATTAAACCTAAATTAATAATGTGGTAAAATTAAATATTTAGTTGCAGTGAAATGGGCGGTATCTTAGCATATTGATATACAATATTAACAAAAGGTTAAGAAGTGTGTGGGGAGGAGAAAAATTGGATTGAATATTGTATTTGCGGTAATAGCAATAGGGGTCTTCCAATATTTGTTTTATACAAAAATTATAGGGGCTAAACTTTGAATATTACAAAAAGTAAAGCCCTGTGCAATTTTGTAGCGAAAAAATGATGGGACAAGCGTTGTCTTCCAAAGATGGTAGCTGTGTTGGATTAACAGGATTTATAGGAGGTCGATTTGTTGCCCTGTAGGGCAGCTTCGATTTTTTTTGCGGTCTTGGTTATGGCCAGCCCGCCAAGGCCCGTACACCTTAAGGTGTGTGGAATGGCGTCTCCCACTCGTTTCATGGTTTCTATCACTTCATCCAGTGGAATTACTTGGTCGTAATCGGATAGGGCCATATTTGCACAGGATATGGCAGTAGAGGAAGCCATCACATTCCTGTTTAAACAAGGGGCTTCAACCCTGTCCGCGACGGTGTCGCATATTAGACCTAAAGAACTTTGTAAAGCCATAGACGCTGCGGCAAGTGACTGTGAAAGGCTTCCGTTCTTTAAAACAACGACTCCCGCGGCCGCCATTCCTGAGGCTGATCCGCATTCGCCCATACAGCCACCTACTTCGGCCGAAAATGTGGCATGGGCGGTTATAAAGACTCCAATTAATCCAGCGGCCAGCATGGCTTGTACCATTTGTTCCCTGGAAAGCCCCAAGGTGGTGGCGGTGCCTATAATTGTTCCTGGAAGGGCTCCGCAAGAGCCTGCTGTTGGTGCGGCCACTATAACCCCCATAGAGCTTTTTATCTCCATCATGGAGGAGGTGAACATAATGGAGTTATTTAGAACATCACCGGGAATCAGCTTTTTTTCTTCCTTGTTTTTTTTGAAATTGAGGGATTGACTGCCCAATATACGGTCTTTGTAATGGGTGCCTTTGAGACCAAGGTGGATGGAGTTTTCCATGATGTCCACTATGCGTCCCATTTTCTCTATTACCTCCTCTTTGGTGATGTTGCCCCTTTGGCTTTCATAATCGGCAGCCAATTCCCAGAGATTCATGTTTTTGTCTTTGTTGTATTCCAATAATTGCTCTACTGTAATAAAGGGTACGGAAAGATTTTTTCTCGATTTTATTGGGAGTACAGGGTCTAAAGTCCGGATTTTCGTTGGTGTTTGCAGTGTGTTGACCTGTTCCAGGAGTTGCTGCTGCTGCGATGCGTTGGATTGGACCAGGATGAATTTATGGGCACCGGAATGAAGCGATACCTCCCCTAGATTCATTTTTGAAACCGACTCCATGAAATCAGGAGCGGAATCACTATAAATTAGGGTTAGGTTAAAATCGCCCATCAACGATACGGGACTTTGGTCTATTTCTATGATTTCAATCATTCCACCCCCCGTAGAGAGACCAATCACTTGATGCGTCTCAGTCTTGTTTTTTAGGGTGATTTTATAGGTGTTGGGGTGAGTGGCGCCTATAGGATGAATGTCTATTTTTATTTTGATTCCGGCATTATTAATGTGCATTTCATAATCCTTCAGCCGCTCATCGTCGGCCTCCCAGCCCAGCAGTCCCCCGAAAAGCCCCATGTCCGAGCCTTGCCCGGAGTGGGTCGTGGCCAAAGAACCATTAGGGTCAAATTCAATATAGACCTCCTCGATGTGGTTGTTCATTAAATCCCTGCAAATTCGTCCTATCCTTAATGCTGCTGCACAATGGGAACTGGATGGCCCCCGCATTACCGGGCCTATTACGTCATTAAAAATACTAGGAAATGTTTTCATGGATTCAATTATATAAGATCTTAATCTGAATTGGAATTATTTGCTTTTTTGTATTCTTAGTTTGCAAATCCTAAAATTGGAATTTGCTAAATGGTGTCGTAGTTATTTATCTATTGTTCAAATCTATTAATTTACTGACATATTTTCATGTAATATTATAGCTGAAGTTAAGACTTTTTTTGTAAATTAACTTTTTAATTTAATATTAAAAAGTGATTTTATGTCAAATGTAATTGCTTTTAAGGTGCCAATGCAGCAAAATATGTCGATTCGCGTTGAAGAATGTGATGATGGTCGTAATTACGATTTGGTCCATTTTCATGAGGAATGTCAACTTACCTACATAAGGGAAGGTGGTGGTTACCTTATGGCGGGTTCGGAAACCTATAGGATTAAACCCGGGGAGGTGTATTTGTTTGGTAGTAATCTGCCACATGGATTTAAAACGGAGGATACAACCGATGAGAATGGCATGGGGCAAAAGGGTAGAAGGGTCAGCGTTTTTTTTAACAGGAATATTTTTGAATCCCTGTTTCAGCAAAACCCCGAAACTGGCTCTATTAAAAATTTATTGGATAATGCCTCTTTGGGCTATAAGTTGAGTGCAGGGAATTGCCGGGAAATTATTTCCAAAATCGACGGGTTGCGGAAGATGGACGATTTTGATAAAGTCCTCGAATTGTTGAATATATTGGACTTCATTTCCAAAGGCAATCGAGGTGATTATCTATCTACCCGTGAAGATTTGGAGACTAATTTGGTTGATGAGGATATTGAAATTATCAATGAGGTATTTGCGTATACCGAATCCAATTTTCAAAAAAGAATTTCGTTGGCCGATGTTGCCGGTTATTTTAAAATGACACCGCCTACATTTAGCAGGTTTTTTAAGTCTAGGACGCAAAAAACCTACATACAATTTCTCATTGAATTGCGAATAACCAAGGCTTGTGAGTTTATTAGGGCCGGGACCCATAATACAACGGAGAGTTGTTTTAATTCCGGATTTACCAATATCTCAAGTTTTCACCGGCATTTTAAATCTATTAAAGGTATGACGCCTACGGAATTTAAATTGCGGGTTTCGTCCAAATTTAATTAGAAAGGAATTTTTTACTGAGAATTTTTAAAATCCAAAGTATTATGAACGCACAACCTTATAATGTCCTGTTGCCAGAGAGCGGTACGCCAGTGGTGGAAAAGTGGAATGTAAACAAGTTTTATCAGCAGATTCATTTTCACAAGGAATTTCAAATTACCATGATACAGGAGGGAAGTGGATTTCTTTTTGTCTCGGACAAGGTAGTTCCATATGAAAAGGGCGATGTGTATTTCTTTGGCAGAAATTTGCCCCATGCTTTAAAGACCAACAAAGATTCCGTTGGGAATTCCAATAGTGGTTCCAAAGCGATTTCTCTGTTTTTTGATCAAGATAAAGTAAAGGAATCCCTCCGAAATGTGCCTGAAGCCTATAGGATAAATAAATTAATTGAATCCTCACACTATGGGATTAAGGTAAATAGGGATAGTGCAAGGTATTTAACGGATTATATCGAAGAGCTGACCACTAGCACCGGTCTAAATAAATTTTTATTGTTTTTAAAGTTGCTCAATGTTGCATCCAGGGATAATAACGTGATGATATTATCACCTAAGGCAGCGCCCGTTAAGATAGGTGTTGACAATAACCCTAAAATTGCAAAGATCTGTGCCTTTGTAAAGGAAAATTATAGGGAATTGATTACACTTTCCGAAATAGCCGATTTGGCCCATATGTCGCCTACGGGCTTCTGTAGGTTTTTTAAATCCAAAACCAAGAAAACCTTCTCCCAATACTTGGCCGAGGTGAGAATTGGAAGTGCCTGTGAACTGCTCCATAATGAAAATTATAGTATTTCGGACTGTGGATATGGCAGTGGATTCAATAATTTATCAAACTTTCATAAGCATTTTAAAAAATACACAGGGATGTCCCCTATGGAATATCGGTCCAATATAAATAATGACCAGGGGTAGCGGTGGACGCTTTGGCCGATCGTGTTGCTTATCCCTATAATACCAAGGGTGTTTTGTAGCTTTCTAAAATCGTTTTCTAAAATAGTATCACTATTTGCTAATTTGGGCAATATCCACTGCCATGGGACTTTGTAATATTGTTGTGCCGAAATATGTAGGATTTTCTTGGAAGTGTTACTTTTGGTTTGGCCTTATGAAGAATAGTATTTAGAAATAATAAAAGTTATGAAAAAAGGGATTTTGGGAAGCATACTATGCTTTTTGTTTTTTATCGGTACCAGTCTGGCACAGAATGGTTCTAGCTTACAGTTAAATGATATTTACAAAAACAATGTTTACGGTCAAAAGGGGTTTGGTCCAGTTCGTTGGATGAAGGACAACAAAGGATATTCTACCCTGGAGTCCAACAAAGAAATCGGAGGAAGGGATATTGTTAAATATGATGCAAAAAGTGGGGCAAGGTCGGTTTTGGTCTCTGCAGCCCAATTAATTCCCAAGGGAGAAAATAAACCTATTACCATTTCGGATTACCAATGGTCGCTGGACAACAACAAGCTGCTTCTTTTTACCAATACGCGTAAAGTTTGGAGGTATCATACAAGGGGCGATTATTGGGTGTTGGATCTTAAGACCAATAAATTGGCAAGATTGGGACAGTCCTTACCATCCGCGACCTTGATGTTTGCGAAATTTTCTCCGGACGCTTCCAAAGTGGCTTATGTGAGCGAATTGAATATATATTCGGAAAATCTTGAAGACCATAAGATAGATCAGCTTACCAAGGATGGGGGCGATAATATTGTAAATGGTACTTTCGATTGGGTCTATGAAGAGGAATTAAATTGTAGGGATGGCTTCAGGTGGAGCCCTGATGGCAAACATATAGCCTATTGGCAATCGGATACTAAGGATGTAGGGACCTTTTACATGATCAACAATGTAGATTCCATATACTCCAAACCTATCCCAATGCCTTATCCCAAGGTAGGGACTGAGCTTTCAACCGTAAAAGTGGGGGTGGTATCTGTGGAAAATGGTACTTCAAAATGGTTCAAGGTTCCAGGTGATCCAAAGAACAACTATTTGGCAAGAATGGATTTTATTCCCAATTCCAATGAGGTAATGATTCAGCAGCTAAATCGTCGACAAAATACCAATAAGGTTTATATTGGGGATATCCAGACAATGGACCTAGTTAATATCCTAACGGAAAAGGATGATGCCTTTTTGGATATTCATGACGACGTACGCTGGTTGGATAATGAAAAGTACTTTACTTGGTCCAGTGAAAGGGATGGGTGGTTGCACCTTTACAAGGTCTCAAGGGACGGCAGTGTTGTCCAGCCCATTACAAAAGGGGAGTTTGATGTGGTGGAGATAAATTGTATTGATCCAAAGGGAGGGTATGTTTATTATATCGCTTCCCCTGACAATTTCACCCAAAGATATTTGTATAGGAGCCGTATAGATGGAAAAGGGGAAGCCGAAAGGATTACCCCTAGCTCAAATGCTGGGCAGAGCTCTTATCAAATATCCAATGATGCCAAATGGGGAATCCAAGTGTTTCAGAATGCGGTTACCCCTCCCGTATATTCCCTGATAAGTCTTCCCAATCATAAGCAAAGGAGAATTTTGGAGGATAACAAAGAGCTAAAGGCCAAATTTGATGCTTTGGAACTGAATCCCAAAGAGTTTGTAAAGGTAGACATTGGTGATGAGGTATTGGATGCCTGGATGATTAAGCCGAAGGATTTTGATGCTACAAAAAAATATCCTTTGTTGTTCTATGTTTATGGAGAGCCTGCAGGTGCCACCGTTCAGGACAATTGGGGTGGGGGTAGCCTTTGGGATCAGTATATGGCCCAGCAGGGGTATATTGTAATGAGTGTGGACAATCGTGGAACTAAAACTCCTAGAGGTAATAAATGGCGCAAATCCATTTATGGGCAAATAGGGATTCTGGCTTCTGAGGACCAGAGCAAAGCGGCTAAAAAAATATTGGATACCTATAATTTCTTGGACCCGTCCAGAGTTGGTATTTGGGGTTGGAGTGGTGGTGGCCAAATGACACTGAACTGTATGTTTAGGTATCCGGAGATCTATTCTTCAGGTTTGGCCGTTTCCTTCGTTTCCGACCAAAGACTTTATGATGCTACCTACCAAGAGAGATATATGGGATTGTTGGAGGATAATGCCAAAGGGTACCACGATGGCTCTCCAATTAATTTCGCGCAGCACTTGGAAGGAAATTTAATGATCATACACGGTACCGCAGACGATAACGTACATTATCAGAGTTTTGAGATGTTGGTCAATAAATTGATAGAACACAATAAGATGTTTAATATGATGTCTTATCCAATGAGGGCGCATTCAATAAACGAACGGGAAAATACCTCGTACCACCTAAGGGAAACAATGGAAGTTTTTTGGAAAAAGAACTTGCCGGCCGGTGGTAAATAGGTTAAAGCGTTTATTGCTAATTATTATTGGATAACATCAGTATCCTCAATGGAATTATTTTTTTTCGGTATAAATCATCAAATATATGTTTGCAAAGCAGGAATATGTAACTAGAAGGGAAAAGTTAAAGGAATTGCTGGGCGATGGATTGGTTCTTTTTCTAGGAAATGACGAAAGTGGCATAAACTTTAAACACAATACCTATCCATACAGGCAGGATAGTTCCTTTATTTATTTCTTTGGACTTCAAATACCTGGATTGAATGCTATAATGGATTTGGATGAAAACAAGGAGATTGTTTTTGGAGATAATTTATCCATTGATGATATTGTCTTTACGGGGCCTATTGAATCTCTGGAAGAACAGGCCCAAAAGGTGGGTGTCCATGTTGTAAATCCAGCTAATAGTCTTGAGGGCTATGTAGGGGATGCCATTGCCAAAGGGAGGCAGATCCATTATTTGCCGCCTTATCGTCCCGAACATGTTTTGAAATTATCTGAATTGTTCAAATTATCGGCTACCGAGGTATCAAAAAAGATTTCTACCAATTTGATAAAGGCCGTGGTAAAGCTGAGGTCTATAAAGTCCACTGCCGAAATAGAAGAAATTGAAAAAGCGGTAAATACAACTGTAGAAATGCAGTATAAGGCCATGGAGATCGCTGAAGCAGGAATGACCGAAGCGGATCTTTTCGGGGCGGTTCAGAATATTGCAATGGCCAATGGAAATAACACCTCATTTCCTTCCATAGTAACTATTGATGGACAAATTCTTCATAATCACTACAGGGGAAATCTACTTAAAGAGGGAGACATGGTCCTTTGCGACTGTGGTGCGGAAAACTTTTCGGGATATGCCGGGGACCTTACACGGACTTTTCCTGTTAATATGACATTTAGTGTTAAGCAGAAAGAAATTTATGATATTGTCTATAGCTCCTATAAAACTGCGGTGGGTATGCTTAAGCCCAACCAGTTATTTAGAAATGTGCATCTTGCTGCCTGTAAAGATATAGTTGTGGGCTTAATGGAACTGGGACTAATGAAAGGAGATGCGGACAAGGCGGTGGAGGCTGGCGCCCATACTTTGTTTTTTCAGTGTGGATTGGGACATATGATGGGATTGGATGTCCATGATATGGAGAATTTGGGAGAACAATATGTTGGATATACCAATGAAATTCAGCAAAGCAAGGATTTTGGGTTTAAATCCCTTCGCCTGGGGAGGGCCTTGGAAGAGGGAATGGTCCTGACCGTAGAACCAGGAATTTACTTTATCCCAGAGCTTATAGAACTTAGAAAGAGTGAAAATAAATACTTCGAATTTGTCAATTATGATAAATTGGAAGAATACAAAAGCTTTGGTGGAATCCGTGTGGAAGATGATTTCCTTATAACCAAAAATGGTAGCCGTTTGTTAGGGGCCAAACTCCCTACTACCTCAATGGAAATAGAAGATTTTAGAATTTCCAAGACTCGGCTCTAAGGGTTCAATTTAGAGATATTTGTGTCTCGGGAATCCAGGATCCGGTACGATACCAAGATTGAACAAACCCCTCCGTTTTTGGTGGGGTTTTTCTTTTAATGCCCCCCTAGTTACTTTGTTCAACATGCAAAGGGAAACCCGAGCACCTACTATGGCGGTATCTTTTATGAAAAATAGGTGGTAGTCTATAAAATATCAACATGATATTTGTTTATTTTTTAGCACAGGGAATATACTATAATGGCCTGGGTGAAATAAGCCCCCTCCCTGATTATTTAGGAAGTAAAATAGTATGATGACTTGCTAATTTATGCGATAATTTCCTTGTTGTTATCATCTATTTTTGTTTTAAAACAATATTTATCATGATAAAATGGGAAGGCGTAATGCCAGCAGTAACAACGAAGTTCACTGAGGATGATCAGCTAGATCTTGTGATGTTTGAAAAAAATATAAAAGCTCAAATGGCAGCAGGTGTTAATGGGATTATCCTAGGTGGAACCTTGGGGGAGGCCAGCACACTAAAACCTGAAGAAAAGGAAATTCTTATCAAGACTACCCTATCCATTACGGATCAAAAAATTCCGGTAATTATCAATATCGCGGAGCAAACTACCGAAGATGCCATTGCCGTGGCCAAACATGCAGAATCAATTGGTGCCAATGGATTAATGCTTTTGCCTCCAATGAGATACAAAGCCACGGATTTTGAGACCGTAACTTATTTTACGGCGATTGCAAATAGTACTTCCTTACCGATTATGATTTACAATAACCCCGTAGATTATAAAATAGAAGTAACTCTGGATATGTTCGAGGAGCTAATAAAGTGCGATAATATTCAGGCGGTAAAGGAATCCACTAGGGATATTACCAATGTAATTAGGCTTAAGAACCGTTTTGGAGATCGCTTAAAGGTTATGACCGGGGTAGATACGCTAGCCTTGGAAAGTTTGCTGACCGGTGCCGATGGATGGGTGGCAGGCTTGGTTTGTGCCTATCCTGCGGAAACAGTGGCCATTTATAATTTGGTAAAAGCTGCTAAGGTTGATGAAGCCTTGGAAATCTATCGCTGGTTTATGCCTCTATTGGAGTTGGATATTAGCCCGCAGTTGGTCCAAAATATTAAGCTGGCGGAAGTAGCGACAGGTATTGGAACGGAAAATGTTAGAGCCCCTAGGCTGCCCTTGCAGGGAGCGGAAAGGGAACGTGTTTTGAAAATAATTGATACCGCTATGAAAAACAGACCAATATTGTCGGCTTAAAGAGCCCAATAAATGGTTCTGGCGCAGGTAATCATAATAATACAGGAATGAATAAAGGCTTTCAATAATTTGAAAGCCTTTATTTGTTTAAGGGGAAGAATAAGCCTGAATGAACTAATCATGACCCATCCTAATTGGAGTAAACTTTATTTGGTACCATAATTATTCTTATGGTTAATCCTGCTTGGGTTATAAGGGAACGGCCTTCGGCAATACTATTAAGTCTGTTATAATGGAAAACAAGGGTTAAAAACATCGTTCACGAATGTCTCCCGCTAATAGTGTTACAGTTTGCTTTTATAGTTTTGAGGTACTTGTCATTTACAATAGCAGTACTGTGCAGGATACATTTGGCTCCCTCATGGTTTAAATTTGTAAAGGTCCCCATTGGTTATAATTTGATTGCACTAACCCCATAAGAAAATAATCATGATGAGAAAGGCATTTAAAATGAAGCTCTATCCTAACAGTATTAAAGCATATATGCAAAGACACAATCCAATATGGAAGGAGTTGGAAGAGGTGCTAAAAATACATGGGGTTCACAATTACAGCATTTTTTTTGATAGTGAAAGCCATATATTGTTTGGTTATGCAGAATTGGAATCGGAAGAAAAGTGGAATGCCATAGCCAATACCCAAATATGTCAGGATTGGTGGGCACATATGGCAGACCTCATGGAGACCAATGAAGACAACAGTCCACTCTCGTTAGATTTAGATGAGGTCTTCCATTTGAAGTAAAGTTAAAAATAGGTTTGGCAAACAGGGAATATTGTTATGCCCTTGTCCATACCGTAATAAATGGACCACACCGGGCCTTAGGCCGGTATGGATGGAATTTTTGTTGCCAAGAAATAACCAAAAGCAAGGCATAGTATTATTTACCATTACTCTACAAGGTCTTCCCAAACTTAAAAGATTTGCTAACTTAGGGCTCTATTCAAATTCATAAGATAATTATAGCAAAATGAAAATAAACGACTCTTTCGATCCTGGCCTATATAAGGCCAATGATAAACGTTACGATACCATGCAATACCGTCGCTGTGGAAACAGTGGTATTCTTTTGCCCTTAATTTCGTTGGGGCTTTGGCATAATTTTGGCCATACCGACAATTTGGAGATGGGCCGCAATCTTTTGCGCTGTGCCTTCGATAATGGGATAACCCATTTTGATCTAGCCAATAACTATGGTCCCCCGTACGGCGCTGCTGAAGAAAATTTTGGACGCATTTTTAAAAAGGATTTTCAACCCTATCGGGACGAACTTATTATTTCCAGTAAAGCGGGTTGGGATATGTGGCCGGGACCCTATGGTAATTTTGGGTCACGCAAATATTTGATTGCCTCGGCCGATCAAAGTCTTCAAAGAATGGGACTGGATTATGTTGATATTTTTTACCACCATAGACCGGATCCGGACACACCTTTGGAAGAGACCATGGGAGCCTTGCATCATTTGGTACAAAGAGGGAAGGCGCTTTATGCGGGTATTTCCCAGTATCCTGCGGAACTTACGTCCAAGGCGGCGAAAATCATGAAGGACTTGGGCACGCCATTATTGATCCACCAACCTAGATATAATATGTTCGATCGTTGGGTGGAAGATGGATTGCTTGATGTGTTAAAAGAAGAGGGGATAGGCTCCATTGCATTCTCTCCATTGTCACAGGGCGTATTGACCAAGAAATATCTAGAGGGTATTCCAAAAGATAGTAGGGCAAGCAAGGATGGCCGTTATTTGAAGGAAGACCAGATTACACCGGAAGTTTTGAACAAGGTAGGTCGACTCAATAAACTGGCAGGGAAGCGTGGCCAAAGCCTAGCCCAAATGGCCATTGCCTGGTTACTGAAAGATCCAAGGATTTCTACCGTTCTCGTTGGTGTGAGTAGAACAGAACAACTGCTGGATAATTTGGAAGCTCTCAAAAATATTAAATTTAGTGAAACAGAACTAAAGGAGATAGAAAGTATTTTGGGGTAATAGGGAATTTTTGTTTATTGGGTCTGTCTACATTGGATTGGGCCGAAGAACATATATTTTATTAGTGAAACTCAATTTTGAGAAGTCCGTAAGACGCACTTAAAATTGCAAGTTGAACCAATCCCGCCTTTTTCGGCGGGATCTCGGTTCAAGACCTCGACCCTAGGGTCGATTCCTATTATTGGGTTCAGGGCTTGCCTTTGTCGGCAGGATTGCTCTGAGGTTTAATACTTTTTATTAACTTGATCCCTGTAATTAAATTAGCACTGTTTATAATCAATGAAGCAACATATTGTTAAGATTTTGGAGGCACATTATATTACCCATGATGTAAAACGTTTTGTAGTGGAAAGACCTGCGGGTTATGATTTTATTCCGGGACAGGCAACCGAGGTCGCCATTAATCTGCCCGAGTGGAAAGACCAATCGAGGCCCTTTACCTTTACCTCCATAAGGGAGCATGGGTTCCTGGAATTCATGATCAAGATCTATAATGATCATGAAGGGGTGACCAAAATGTTGGGACGCACCCACGCCGGGGCGGAACTTATTCTTCATGAAGCCTTTGGGGCAATACAATATAAGGGGCCTGGTGTATTTATTGCCGGGGGAGCTGGCATTACGCCCTTTATATCCATATTTAGACATTTATATACCCATAAGAATCTACATGGCAATAAATTGATTTATTCCAATAAAACGTCGGAAGATGTTATTATGGAAGAAGAATTGCAAAAGATGCTGGATGGTAGTTTTATAAAAATATTTACCCGCGAAAATGTGGTGGGATTTAGGGGAAATAGGATAGATAGAAAATTCCTTATTGAAAATATAGTCGATTTTGGCCAGAACTTTTATTTATGTGGTCCTAAAAAATTTGTACAAAATATCACCGAACTACTATTGGATCTCGGCGCCACAGCGGAGACCGTCATCATTGAAAAATGATGGATTATTTCGCCGATATGGCAATTCATTTTAGAATCCATATTTATTGTTTGTTTTTGTGAAAGATACCTTGGATTATTTTTTAACATAGTGGGATGTACTCCATTACGGGCAACGGGAATTTACACCTGGAAAACATTTAATAAAAAAGTAAAAAGCCTATATTTAAATGCTTTTTTTATACGCACAAAACTTAAACCAATAAATATATTATGGATACCAGAAGGGATTTTTTAAAGAAGGCAAGTATGTTGGCCGGAGGAGTGGGCTTAACGGCAAGTCTGCCACCCTCCATTCAACGTGCCTTGGAAATTGACCCCGAAAATGGAACTACCTTTAAAGACGCCGAGCATGTGGTCTTTCTAATGCAGGAAAACCGTTCGTTTGATCACTGCTTTGGAACTTTGCAAGGAGTTAGGGGCTTTAATGATCCAAGGGCCATTTCATTGCCGAACAAAATACCTGTATGGCTACAAAGTAATAAGGACGGGGAAACCTATGTGCCATTCCGCTTGAACCTGAAGGAGACCCAGGCCACTTGGATGGGAGATTTACCCCATAATTGGGAAAGTCAGGTAGATGCCCGTAATAATGGAAAATACGACCAATGGCTCGTAGCCAAGAAGGCGGATAAGGAATACGGAAATATGCCACTTACCTTAGGCCATTATAACCGTGAAGACCTACCTTTCTATTATGCCTTGGCCGATGCCTTTACCGTATTTGATCAGCATTTTTGCTCGGCGCTCACAGGAACCACCACCAATAGAAGTTATTTTTGGACTGGTAAATCTTTCGATACAGAAGGCAATAGACCTTGCGTCCGAAATTCTGAGGTAAGCTATAATAGTGAGGCCAGTTGGAAAACCTATCCGGAAAGACTGGAAGAAAATGGCATTTCTTGGAGGGTTTATCAGAACGAGATCAGTTTGCCGACCGATGTGGAAGATGCATCCCTGTTGGCCAATTTTACAGATAACAACCTAGAGTGGTTCTCTCAATATAATGTTAGATATAGCTCCGGTTTTCAAAAATATATAAAAGGGAGGCTCAAGGAGTTGCCGTCGGAAATAGAGGTTTTGGAAAAGGGGTTGGACAAGCAAAAAGAGGAAAGGAAGGCCGAGCATTTAAAAGAATTGCAAAAAAAAAGACAGCAACTGGAACAAATCAAAGAGGTTCTTAAAACTTGGAATTCCAATGATTTTGAAAAACTTTCGGATTTTCATAAAAACCTTCACCAGAAGGCCTTTACCACCAATATTGGAGATCCTGATTATCATAAGATAGAGGAACTTAGCTATAATGATAATGGTGTGCAGCGCACCTTAAAGGTACCCAAGGGAGATATCCTGCACCAATTTAGACAAGATGTCGACCAAGGGAAATTACCAACCGTTTCCTGGTTGGCGGCGCCGCAGAAATTTTCGGACCATCCGAGTGCTCCCTGGTACGGGGCATGGTATGTCTCCGAAGTACTGGACATCCTCACCAAAAATCCTGAGGTATGGAAGAAAACGATTTTTGTGCTAACCTATGACGAGAACGATGGGTATTTTGATCATATACCTCCTTTTGTAGCCCCCAATCCCAAGCATACCAAGAATTTCACCAAAGGGTTGGATACCTCGGAGGAGTATGCCACTTTGGAACAGGAGATGGCAAAAAAAGATATGGATCCGGAGGATCCTAGGGAAAGTCCAATGGGACTGGGGTATAGGGTTCCAATGGTAGTAGCCTCACCATGGAGTAAAGGCGGATGGGTCAACTCTGAGGTGTGCGACATAACTTCTACCTTAATGTTCTTGGAAGAGCTGATACAGAAAAAAACGGGCAAAGTTGTAAAGGAAACCAATATTAGTAGTTGGCGCAGGGCCATTAGTAGCAATTTAACCTCTGCTTTTAGGCCTTATAACGGGGAGCCTTACACCATTCCCAAAGCTATAGAACGCAACCATTTTATGCAGGAGGTCTACAATGCCAGCTTTAAGGGATTACCCAATGACTTTAAGCCTCTGACCGGTGATGATATAGCCAATGCCAAAAGGGATCTTTATAAGAATTCGTTTATGCCACAACAGGAACCTGGAATTAGGGATTCCTGTGCATTGCCCTACGAGTTATACGTAGATGGACACTTGCATGCGGATAAAAACTCGTTTCGTATTCAGTTTAAGGCTGCCGACGCATTTTTTGGTGATTCGGCCAAGGGAGCACCTTTTAATGTATATGCCCCAGGAAACTATAAACAGGAATCTCCTAGTGGTGATTTGCAATTTTTGCCTGTACAAACATGGCCCTTTGCAGTAGGGAAGGGTGATAATCTGGATTATGAATGGCCTCTGGACCATTTTGAGGGCGGAGAATACCATTTAAGGGTATATGGTCCCAATGGTTTTTTTAGGGAATTTATGGGGGCTGTCTCCGATCCGGAATTGCAATTAAGTTGTGGTTATCAAAAAAAGAGGGGATTGATAAAAAAGTTATCGGGCAATATAGAGATTCAAATTACCAATACTTCCAAGAAAAAGGATATCGATATTATAGTGATAGACCATGCCTATGGTAATCCTGAACAAAAAATTCAGATCAAAAAGGGTACGGTAGGGACCATGGTGGTCAATAGTTCCAAAAGTTATGGATGGTATGATTTTTCGGTGCAGCTCCCAGAATATTCTGGTTTTGTAAGGAGATACGCAGGGAGGGTAGAAACAGGGAAAGCGTCCAAGAGCGATCCCTTTATGGGAAGAGTTGTTTCTTAGCTTACCTGTGATTTGTACTTAAGGTTTTAAAATAAAAATCCCATCCTGAATTTTAGGATGGGATTTTTTAATCAATTCCACTGTTTGTATAAATCTTCCTGCGGTTTTGCTCAGGAAATGATTTCCTTAATCTTATGTCTTAGTTTACAAGGTCAAATCTATCAAGATTCATCACCTTGGTCCAAGCGGCTACAAAATCCTTCACAAACTTGTCCCCTGAATCTTCGCAGGCATAAACTTCGGCAATGGCTCGTAATTCGGAATTGGATCCAAAAATAAGATCGGCACGGGTCCCGGTCCATTGACGTTGGCCTGTTTTGCGGCTATATCCCTCAAAGATGTTTTGGTCATCTGAAATGGCCTTCCAAGTGGTATCCATATCCAATAAATTTACAAAGAAATCGTTGGTCAAAGCACCAGGGCGTTTGGTGAAGACCCCGTGCTGGGACCCGTCAAAATTGGTGTTAAGAACCCGCATCCCGCCAAGGAGTACAGTCATTTCGGGAGCGGTCAAGGTCAATAATTGGGATTTGTCCACAAGTAATTCCTCCGCTGTTACCTCGTAAGTGTCCTTTACATAGTTTCTAAAACCATCGGCACGTGGTTCAAGGGGTTCAAAAGATTCCACATCGGTTTGCTCCTGACTTGCGTCGGTACGACCAGGGGAAAAAGGAACCTTCACGTTCTTTCCGGCATTCTTTGCAGC